>Ga0208090_1000040_pt1 | contig 31532 bp, 32 predicted proteins | sample LakMenEpi20Jul12_FD_150718 | JGI IMG/M metagenome (GOLD analysis project Ga0208090, IMG submission 150718) | Freshwater microbial communities from Lake Mendota, WI - 20JUL2012 deep hole epilimnion (SPAdes) | ecosystem: Environmental > Aquatic > Freshwater > Lake > Epilimnion/Euphotic zone ...
CCCGCCGTGAGTGTAGACGCCCCATTTGCCCGGACCTTCGCGCTTGGCGTCGATCGCGACGACGATGCATTGGCTGCCGAAGGCCTTGGCGCCGGCGTCGACCAGCCTGGGGTTATTCACTGCGGCGGTGTTGATGCCGACCTTGTCCGCGCCTGCGAGCAGCATTTCGCGCATGTCATCGACCGTGCGGATGCCGCCTCCGACGGTGAGCGGGATGAAACAATGCTCGGCCGTGCGGCTCACGACATCGACCATCGTGCGGCGCTTGTCGGACGATGCGGTGATGTCGAGAAAGACCAGCTCGTCCGCCTCTTGCGCGTTGTAAGCCATCGCGCATTCGACCGGATCACCGGCGTCGATGAGGTCGACAAAATTCACGCCCTTGACCACGCGGCCGTCGGTGACATCGAGGCAGGGGATGATTCGTTTCGCGAGCACGGGCGGAGCTTTGACCATCGGTTGGCCTTGCGCAAGTGGTGATGCGGATCACGCGCAAGGCGCTGCATCATTTCAGCGCGGCATCATGTAGGAAAGCAGGCTGGCGAAACGCTCGCGGAGCTTGCCGCGGTGGACGATCGCATCGACGAGGCCGTGCTCGAGCATAAACTCAGCAGTCTGGAATCCGGGCGGCAAATTTTGGTGAGTGGTTTCCTTGACCACCCGCGGCCCGGCGAATCCGATCATGCATTTCGGCTCGGCGAGGTTGATGTCGCCGATCGTCGCAAATGACGCGGTCACGCCGCCAGTGGTCGGGTGGGTGAGCAGGGAAATGTAGGGCAGCTTCGCTTCCGAGAGTCGGGCCAGCGCGCCGCAGGTCTTGGCCATCTGCATCAGCGAGAGCATCCCTTCCTGCATGCGTGCGCCGGATGAGGCCGAGACGATGATCACACCGCGTTTCTCGGCGATGGCCATTTCGATGGCGCGGGTGATTTTCTCACCGACTACCGAACCCATCGATCCGGCAAAAAATTTGAAGTCCATCACGGCGATCATCGCGCGATTGCCGTCGATGCTGAGGCGGCCGCAGACCACCGCGTCGTCGAGACCGGTCTTGGCGCGCAGGGCGGCGGTCTTTTCGGCGTAGCCCTGGAAGCCCAGCGGATTCGCGGAAATGAGATGGGTCTCGGTTTCCTCGAAGGAGCCGGTGTCGGCCAGCATGAGGATCCGCTCGCGAGCGCCGATCAAGAAATGGTGCGAGCAATGCGGGCAGACGTGGAGGTTCTGCTGCAGCTCGAGATTGTGGACCATCGCCGCGCACTCCGGGCACTTGTTCCAGAGGCCCTCCGGCATGTCATCGCGGCGGTCTTGGCTGCGCAGGCTCGGCTTGCTGAAAATTCCCATGGTGCTGGCGGATCTGGTGATTGATGAAACGGGCGGGGGCCCGTGCGGGGAAACTTAGCGGTCGCCGCAGGTCGCGACAATCCCTTTTGATTCCATCCCGCCCTGCAATTCGATGTTGCATTCGATGCCCATTGCGCCCTAAACCACAGGCAGTTGATATTCAACATATCCGAAATACCCATGAAGTTGCGTCCTTTCATCTGTATTTATTCGGCGGCACTGCTCGCGTGGCTCGGCCTCACCTTCGTGACCCCGCAGCCGGCGCAGCGCTATCGTCCGACCGCCGTGGCCAAAACCGCGACGCCCAAGCCCGAGTCGACCGATGAAACGAAGGCGGCAAATTCCGACAGCAAGCCGGCATGGACGGCTTCGGCCTCGCAATGAGCGAAAAAATGGGTTAGAAATTCTGCCATGGCCGAACAACCGATCATTTGCGACAGGAAACCGATGGCTCTTGAAGTCGAGGCAGGCACCTATTGGTGGTGCTCATGCGGGCGCTCGACGCATCAACCATTCTGCGACGGCTCCCACAAAGGCACCGGCCTGCAACCGGTGAAATACGAGGTTGCCGAAAAAACCACCGTCTGGTGGTGCCAGTGCAAGCACAGCGCCAAGCCACCGCTCTGCGACGGCTCGCACAAGTCGCTGCCTCTTTAGGCAGGGACTGTGCTCCGCAACGGTCCGCCTCAGGTAGGGCGACGCGGCCTCGCGGCGCCGACACTGCCGGAAAAGATTTACCGCGGAGCCGCAAAGATCGCAAAGGCACGCGGAGGTGAAGAGTTAAGTGTTATTTGTTAGAGGTTACTGGGAAGAAAATGAAGAAGCGGCTCTTCAGGCAGGGACCTTTTTCCAAAAGGTCCGCGCGAATGAGCCGCTGCTTCTTTAAAGGAAGCGCAGAGTTTTTGTGGCCGGGATGTGCGCGTGGTGAATCTCATCCAAATTCACTCCGCGAAGTCCTCTGCGCTTTCCGCGCCTCGGCGTTTCGATTTGAAAAATAAAAGACAGAAGAAGCTAGATAAGAAACGGCGGTTTCTTTGGCCTTTTCAAAACTTGGAACAGAATGTTCCAAGGACGGACTGGGACTGCAAGTCCCAGCCACATGAGGAAGCGGTTGCTTCTTCGATCCACGATCTGTAATCCCACATGATTCGCGTGCATTCGTGTTCATTTGCGGTTTGAACATCTCTGCAAGAGTCGACGCCGCGGGGCCGCATCGCCCTACCGGCAAAAGAGACAAGACTTCAAGAGGCAAGATTCAAGAGAAGAAGCCGGATCTCCATCTTTCACTCCGATGCCCCCATAACCCATAACATCTCAACTCTCCTCTTCCGCGTCCCTTTGCGACCTTGGCGGCTTTGCGGTAAATCTTTCTTCAAAGAGCCTGTATGGAGCCGCTTTGACAATTGGCGGCTGTCAGCCTATCCAGGTGCATGCGAACATTGATCAAGCGCGTGCTCATGCGCGACGAGCCTTGTGATGAAATCCACATCGCCGGTTGGGTGCGCACGCGCCGCGACTCGAAGGCGTTTTCATTTCTGGAGATCAACGATGGATCCTGCCTCGCCAACTTGCAGGTCGTCGCCGATGCCGGCATTCCTGGCAGCGATGACCTCGCGGCGATGAACACCGGCGCTTCGGTCGAGGTCTTTGGCAAGCTCATGCCATCGCCGGCCGCGGGACAGAAATGGGAATTGCAGGCGACATCGATCCGCCTCGTTGGCGGCGTTCCGGAGGATTATCCGCTGCAGAAAAAAGGCCACAGCGCGGAGTTTTTGCGCTCGATCGCCCACCTGCGGCCGCGCACCAACCTTCACGGCGCGGTATTTCGCACGCGCAGCCGCATGGCCTTCGCGATTCATCGTTTTTTCCAAGAGCGCGACTTCGTGCATGTTCACACGCCGATCATCACCGCCAGCGATTGCGAGGGAGCAGGTGAGATGTTTCGCGTCACCACGCTGCCCGACGAAAAAATCTCGCGCGATGCCGAGGACTTTTTCGGCAAGCGCGCATTTCTCACCGTGAGCGGTCAGCTCGAGGGCGAGACCTTTGCCTGCGCGCTGTCGAACATCTATACCTTTGGCCCGACCTTTCGCGCGGAAAATTCCAACACCTCGCGCCATGCGGCGGAGTTCTGGATGATCGAACCCGAGATGGCTTTTTGCGACCTCGCCGGCGACATGGATCTCGCCGAGGCTTTGGTGAAATTTCTCGTCCGCGAAATGCTCGAACACCACGAGGGCGATTTGGCGATTTTTGAAAAGTTCGTCGATAAGGGTCTGCGCAAAAGACTCGAGTTCGTCGCCTCGCGACCCTTCGAGCGGATTTCCTACACCGATGCTGTCGCGCTGCTGCAACAAAGCGGCGAGACCTTCCAATACCCGGTCGAGTACGGGCTCAACCTCCAGTCCGAACACGAGCGCTGGCTCTCGGAAAACCACTTCAAAAAGCCGGTCACGGTTTTCAATTACCCGAAGGAAATCAAACCCTTCTACATGCGCATCAACGACGATGGCAAAACTGTCGCCGCGATGGATCTGCTCGTGCCTGGCATCGGCGAGATCATTGGCGGAAGTCAGCGCGAAGAGCGGCTGGATGTGTTGACGGCGAATTTCACACGCCACGGCATCGATTCAGAGGCCTACGCGTGGTATGCCGATCTTCGAAAATTCGGCAGCGTGCCGCACGCCGGCTTCGGCCTCGGCTTCGAGCGCTTACTCATGTTCGTCACCGGCATGGCCAACATCCGCGATGTCATTCCCTTCGCGCGCACCCCAGGTAACTGTGAGTTTTGATGGCAAAAGCTGAAATACTGAAAAGCTAAAACGCTGAAAAAGAAGAGCAAGATGAAGCCGCAACCTCTTAAATTTCAGTTTTTCAGCATTTCAGCGTTTCAGCGTTTCAGCTTTTACTTCCCCCAAATGACGCTTGATAGACTGCTTTGCGCCCGCTAATTCCAGATCCACATGGATCCGATGCACCCTTACGAGCGCCTTTCTCTTTTCACCGTGGGGCTGATCCTTGGCGTTGCTTTGATTGCGGTGCATGTGTTCATGCTTGCGCGGCCGCAGTTGGTGCAGGGTTTCCTCAAAAGTTTCCCGCGCAATGCGATGTTGGGTCAGATCCTGCTTGGCATGGGTCTCGCGTGGTTCTGGCTTTTGGTCGCGCCCGCCAGCATGGGCACGCTCGGTGCCTTGGCGATGGATCTGGGCGAATTCAACAACGCCAAGCCGCTGCTGCGCATCCTCATTCCAATTACGATGATCCTAGTAGTCATCAGCGTGCGCGACTTCCTCGCGGTCCGCGCGCTCGGCGTGCTTGGGTTGTTGGCCGCCGCGCCATTGCTGGAATCGGCCTTTCTCAAGGACCCGGCCACACGCCTGCTGGTGCCGATCTATGCTTACGGCTTGCTCACCGCTTCGTTGTTCTGGGTCGGCATGCCTTACCTGTTTCGCGATGCGGTCAACTGGGTCACCGCCGAAAGCAGGCGCTGGAACGCGATGGTCATCGCCGGTTTGGCTTACGGCCTCGCGCTAGTGATTTGCGCCCTCGCGTTCTGGCGGGGCTATTGAGCGGATCGACGCCCCTCTGAGCGGAACCGATCAATAAACCGGAGCGCCCGAGGTGTCTTCGGAGCTTCCGCCGCTGCTCTTGTTGGCGGCTTTTTCCATGGCCTCGCCGGCGATCCGCATGTCGCGGCCGAGACCGATGATGCTATTGCAGGAGGTGAAAAGAATCGAGCTGGCGGCAAGGGCGATCAGAAGGGTGACTTTCATCGGTGCTTTTTTTAACGCAAATTCCCCGGGCGGCAAGCGGATATTGGGATATGGGCGCCGCATTTGCCATTCGCGCCCGCCCATGCTGGTGTCCGCCGCGTTGACATCGGCACGCATTCCGTCCAATCTCCCCCGCGTGGATACGATGAAACTTCTGCTTGGTGCGACCGTCGCGCTCTTGCTTGGCGCCCTGGCGGTGTCGTGGCAGGGCATGCGCCGCGGGGTTGAGAACGCCTCGCCTGATGAAATCGCGCGCCTCAAGAAGCAGGTGACCGAGCTTCGCCAGGAGCAGGACAAATTGGAACTCGAGCGCCAGCTCCAGCAGCTCAAGTTGAACGCCCCGGCCACGCCCGAGGCCAATGCCGCGCAGATCGAGGCGGTGAAGGCCGAGGTCGAGCTGAACAGGGCAAAGCTGGCGCAGATCGAGGCTGATAAGGCAGCCCGCGATGCCCGGCTCGCGCAAGACGAGGAAGGCTTGCTGAGTCAGCGAGATTTGGAAAAAGGCGACAGTGAACTGCGCCGCGCCCGAATGATTGGCGAGGCCCTGCTGATCGGTCGCATTCGTGAGTATGTGACGGAGAGCGGATTCATCACCTTCGACATCCTGATGCCCGAGCAGGTTCAAAACGGCACGGTGCTCGCGCTGCGCCGCAAGACCGGCATCCTTGGGCAATTTACCGTCTCCGACGTCACTCCCGAGGGCGGCATCGCCGACCTGCTTCCGGGCATTGGTCGTATCGAACCGAAGCCGGGCGATGAGCTGATCCTTCCGCCGCCCTGATGCGTTGGCACCCGGACCGCGCCTTCCAATTTTTCCATTTCATCCATGTCCACCACCGTTGGTCTCATTTCCCTTGGCTGCGCCAAAAACCTGATCGATTCCGAAGTCATGATCGGGCATCTCGCCGAGGCGGGCATGGCGCTCACGCCCGATCCCGAATTGGCCGATGTCCTGATCGTCAACACCTGCTCGTTCATCGACATGGCCAAGCAGGAGTCGATCGACGCCGTCTTTGGCGCGGTCAATGCCCGCAAGGACGACCCCGATCGCGAGCGTCAGAAAATCATCGTCGCCGGCTGCCTCTCGCAGCGTTTCGCCACCGAGCTTCCCGGCATCATGCCCGAGGTCGATGCCTTCATCGGCCTTGATCAAATCACCAAGGTCGCGCCGATCATTGAGAACCTGCTCGGCAAACAGAACGCGAACGAGGTCGAGAAAACCGAAGGCCCGGCCGCGACCGACGATCCGCGCGACTTCGTGACGCTCAAGCCGAAGTATGTGCCGGACTACACCACGCCGCGCTTCCGCCTCACGCCCGATCACTACGCGTATGTGAAAATCGCCGAAGGCTGCAACCACACCTGCACCTTTTGCATCATCCCGCAGATCCGCGGTCGCCACCGCTCGCGCACTCAAGAGTCGGTCGTTAAGGAAGTCGAAGCGCTGGTGAAATCCGGCGTGAAAGAGATCAACCTCATCTCCCAGGACACCACCTATTTCGGCATGGACCAATGGGAAGGCGAACGGCCGAAGCCGAGTTCGCCAGTCGATTCAAGCAAGGGCAACTCGCTCTGCACCTTGCTGCGTGAGATCAACCGCATCGAAGGCGACTTCTGGGTGCGGCTGCTTTACACCCACCCGGCGCATTGGTCGGACGAGTTGATCCAAACCATCGCCGAGTGCGACAAGGTCGCGAAGTATGTCGACATCCCATTGCAGCATATTTCCGACCGCATGCTCACCGCGATGAAGCGCGTGACGAGTGGCGATTACATCCGCGACCTGCTGCGCCGCATGCGCGCGGGCATTCCGGGCATCGGCATTCGTACGACGTTCATCGTAGGTTTCCCCGGCGAGACCGAGGAGGACTTCAACGAGTTGCTCGAATTCATCCGCGAATTCCGCTTCGAGCGAGCCGGTGTGTTTCAGTACTCGAAGGAAGAAGGCACGCGCGCTTACAAGATGGATGGTCACCTGCACCACGCGACGCGCAAAAGCCGCTGGTCGCGCGCGATGGCCGAGCTTCAGCGCATCGCCAGCGAAACCAACCAGGCACAGGTCGGAAAAAAAGTCCGCGTGCTCGTCGAGCAACCCGGCGTCGGCCGCACCCAGTGGGATGCGCCAGAGATCGACGGCTCGGTGATGGTCGATGACTCGATCCCCGTTGGCAGTTTCGCCGAAGTGGCTATCGGCGACTGGCGCGGCTATGATCTGGTCGCCGCGCGTTGAGTTGTGCGTTGGGAAATTTTTACTGATTCCGACGATGTCGCTGCGCACGAAGGACTTTGATTACCTCCTGCCCGAGGAGCTGATCGCCGCGCGTCCGCTGTCGGATCGCGCCGCGTCGCGGATGCTCGTTGTGCATCGCGACAGTGGCCGCATCGAGCATCGGATGTTTCGCGACATCGCCGAATACCTGCGGCCTGATGATATGCTGGTGCTCAACAACACGCGGGTGATTCCGGCACGCGTTTTTTCCGACGATGGCAGCATTGAGTTGCTCTGCCTCGATCGTTTGTCCGATCTCGAATGGCGTTGTCTCGTAAGACCTGGCAAACGCATGAAGCCGGGTCGCGAGATCATCGTCGGCGGCATTCGCGGCGTGGTGACCGAGGTCTTTGAAAATGGCGACCGCCTGATCCGTTGGGACGCGCCGCTCGATCTTGAGAAGCACGGCCAACTCGCGCTGCCGCACTACATGGGCCGAGTCGAGGAGGAAGCCGACCGCGAACGCTATCAGACGGTCTATGCGAAAGAGGAGGGCGCGATCGCCGCGCCGACCGCCGGACTTCATTTCACCAACGAAATGCTTGAAAGCATTCCGCACGCGTTCCTCACCCTGCATGTTGGCGTCGGCACCTTTCGCCCTGTCAGCGCGGAAGTCGTCACCGACCATGTGATGCACTCGGAGAAATTCATCGTCACCGAGGAAACCGCCAAACGCATCAACTCCGCAGGCCGCGTGCTCGCGGCCGGCACCACGGTCACCCGCGTGCTCGAGGCCTTGGCAAAACAAAACCCGCCAGCCGCAACGCGCATTGCCGAAGCCCACCACGCCGGCGAGACCGACATCTTCATCCACCCGCCGCACGAGTTCCGCGCGATCGACGCCTTGCTCACCAACTTCCACCTGCCGCAGAGCACCTTATTGATGCTGGTGAGCGCCCTCGCCGGACGCGAGCTGATCCTCGAGGCCTACCGCGAGGCGGTCGCCCAGCGCTATCGGTTTTTCAGCTACGGCGATTGCATGCTGATTCTTTGAAATCTTTGGGCGCTCAGCTTCGCTGCAATCTTTGCCGCAAGATGTGGGCGCCCGCCCCGCCGCGCCCAATGCACCCTTGACATCGCCAATCTGCCGCCTCTTATATTTCACCTCACGCACCCAATGATCCAGTTCGCCAAACCCACCGCGCAACTTGCGGGCGCCATGATTTTCCTCGGGCTTCACGTCTCTGCCGTGGCTCAAAATCCTCCCGCCACTCCCCCCGCCGCTCCGGCAGCCGCCACCGAGGTGATCTCTCCGGCGCAGATCAACCGCCTTTTCAACGAGATTGATGCGGCGTTCGAATCCAAGACCTACTCCGCGATTCCTCCCAAGATCCAGACCCTGCTCAAGGCGCTGGCCAACACTCCGGAGGCGCCTCTTGAAACGCTCTACTTCAACATCGGCCTTGCCCACCTGCTCGACAACAAGGCGGCCGAAGCCGAAGCCGGGTTTCTTGAGTGCCTCAAGCGTTTCCCGAACGGCGAATACGCCTCGCGCTGCTACCTCGGTGCTGGTCGCGCCTGCACCATGCAGGGCACGGATGAGAAAAAGACCAAAGCGATCGATCTTCTCAAGAGAGCTGCGGCAGATCCAAAGTTCCGCTCCGAAGCCGGCCTCGTTCTCGGGCAAACTTACACCGATCTCGGCAAACATGAGGAAGCTCTGCAGGTGTTTCGCAGTCTGATGGGCTCGGATGTCAGAACCCCAACGCAGACATCGGCCGCTGTCCAGTCTGTCCGCTTACTCGCCAACAGCGGCAGCCTCAATGACCTGATCGCTTACCTCGACCGCCTGTCCGGCCAGGCCGGCGTGCGCGACGCGATCTCATGGTATGTGAACCAAAACATTGTCTGTGCCGACGAATTGGTGGGCAACCAGCAATACGAACCGGCGCTTGCCATTTATCGCGCGATCCCCCCGCGCAACCAAATCATCGCCACCCAAAATGTGGCGCTCGGCGAAATGCGCAAGGAGCTCAAGATCCTTGAAACCCGCGCCGAAGCCGACAAGGCCAAGCCCGCCAACCAGCGCAGCAAGGCGGCGGAACTGGTCAACGCGCTCAAGCCCGCCATCAAGGTCGCCGAAGAAGCGCTCAAGGCGATTGACGATAAGGCCGACTTCGACGCGGCCGTTCTCATGCGCCGCGGGCGTTGCCTTTTCTATCTTGAGCGCAACGAAGAAGCCCTCGTTTGCTTTCGCAAACTGCGCACGCAGTACGGATCTTCGGTCGATGCGAAGTCGGCCGCTTTCGCGGAAATCGTGATTCTCAACAAGCGTCAGGACATCGCCGGCATCAAGGAGCTGTGCGAGCTCTACATGCAGAAGTACCCGGATGCGGAAAACATCGAGCAGGTCGCGACGCTGGCCGGCGAGGTGCTCGTCCAGAGCGGCAATTGGAAGGAAGTCGGCTCATTCTACCGCGGTCTTGAAACGAAATTTCCCAAATCGGAAAACCTCGACCGCTTCGTGTTCTTTCAAGCGCTCGCAACCTTCCAGGAGGGAAGTTTTGCGGCAGCCGCACCGATGATCGCGAAGTTTCTCAAAAACCACCCCGAAAGCCTATTCGTCGAGAATGCCCTCTACTATGCGGCGATGTCGAATTTCCTCACCAACAAGTACAAGGACACCCTCCAGTCCTGCAACGAGTACCTGAAGAAATTCCCCGATGGCCGCTACGCCGGCGACATGCGCTACCGCCTGGCCTTCATCGACTTCAACGACAAGGAGGAGGATCAATCCGACAAGGTCATCCGCGACCTGAACAAGTTCCTCAGCGAGCGCCCCGACGACAGCTCGAACGGATCGATGTACTGCCTGCTGGCGGATACCTATGCGCGCAAGGGCAAGGACGTCGAGGCGATCGACGCGTACAAGAAGGCGGTCTGGACGCAAAGCCCCGATGACGTGGTTCAATACGGGCTCGATACCGCCACTTCGATCCTGCAAGGCAAGAAGGACTGGGCAGGCGTTGCCGAGCTGCACGGCGAATTTTTGAAACGCCGGCCAGACAGCCCGCTGGCGCTTCTTTCGGCCACTTGGGTGGCAAAGATGAAAGTCCGCGAAGGCAAAGGCGCCGAGGCAACCCAGATGCTTGGCGACGCGCTCAAGGACCGCATTTCCAAACCTTCCAACGAGCAGGTCGAGCTTCTCATCGACGAGTTGGTCAAAACTTTGGTCCCGCGCAAAAAACCGGCGGACCTCGACGTCGACGCGCTCGACAAGCAACTCACCGACCTGCTTGCGCAAGTCACCACCGGCCAGGAAAACCCGACCACTGTCGCACGCGTCTACTATGCCCGCGCGCGCCTTGCCCAATTGCTCCGCCGCAATGACCGCTCGGATCTCTACATGAAGGGCATTGCCACCATCAATGCCAAGAACCCGACCGTGCTCAGCCCCGCCTTGCTCACGGTTTCCGGCGACATCCTGCTTAAGAACGGCGACCTCGAAGCCGCCGAGGCGATGTTCAAACACCTCGTCGAACGCTACAGCGATTCGTCATTCTCCGATTCCGGTCCGGTCGGCATGGGCCTGATCGCGCTCGCTCGCAAGAAACCCGATGAGGCACTCAGGATTTTTGAAGATGCCCTCGTCAACAACCCCGGCATGTCCCGCTACAAGGAAGCGACGCTCGGCAAACTTGAGGCACTCGTCGAGCTCGAGAAGTACGACGATGCCATCAAGCTCGCGCTCAGCACCGTCGGCGACAAAATGTTCCGCGGCCAGTCGGCGGCCGATGCCTATATGCTGCTTGCCAAGGCCTACCGCAAACAGGCCGCCAAGGCCAGTGGCGCCGAAGGCACTGAGCTGCTCAAAAAAGCCCACGGCACCTACCAGCGCGTTTATGTCGCATATCAAGGTTTCCCCGATGTCTGCGCCGAAGCCTACTGGCAGGCCTACGAGACCGCCAAGGAGCTCGGCGAGGAAACGCTCGCCGCGGATACGCTCAAGGCATTGCGCGAACACCCGAAGCTCACCAACACCAAGGCCGCGAAAAAGGCCGCAGGCACGAACTAACCTGATCCGGCCATGTCCCCATTCACTTCACTCACCCGCCTTCTGCCGCTTGCGCTCGCCTTCACGACCGTGCCGCTGATGGCAGATCCCGCCCAACTGGTTTTCCAAAACGGCCGCTCGATCCCGCTCGGCTCGGTCGACATCGCGCAAGACCAAATCCTGATCAAGACCGCGGCCGACGGCCTCAGCGCAGGCCAAACTTTTCCGCTGTCATCCGTCAGCCACGTTTTCGGCTCTCGCCCGGCCGAGCTCAACCAAGCCATCGCGCTGCTGCTCTTCGATCGCGCGAAGGAGGCCATCGCCTTGCTCGAGCCTCTGCTTGCAGCCCATCGCGTTTCGGCAAAAATCCCCGGAAATTTCTGGCTCGAGTCCGCCCGCGCGCTGCTGGTGTGCTACGCGGTATCTGGTGATGCCGCCCGTTGCACGCAGCTCGGCAAGGAGATCTCCGACGCGACATCGCTTCAAGGCAGCGATCCTTTTGTTTCGCTCGGCAAGGTCTTGCTCATGCCGTCAAGCGTGAGCCCCGCAGACCGCGATGTGTCGCTCAAGGACCTGACGGCCGATGAAATGCCGGCCGATGTCGCCGCCTACGCGTCCTTCTACCGCTCGCGCCCGCTCAAGGAGCAAAAGAAAAATGCCGAAGCCCTCCAAGCATTGCTCGCGGTTTCCTGCCTCTACCCGTCCGGCGGGCTCATCCTCAACGCCGCCTCCGAAATTCTCGCCGCCGACATGCTCGCCGGCCTCAAGCGCACCGACGAGGCGACCCGCCTGATCAATTCCGCCCTGCGCGTCGCCCAGGGGACGATTTTGACCGATGAGGCCAACAAGCGACTTGAATCATTGAAGTAATTAGTCCACCCTCTGCCACCAAGCTCTTCCCAAATGTTCACCATGAAATCCACCATCCGCCAAGCCGCGCTCACCGCGCTTCTGCTGTTTCCCGTGACCGCCTTTGCCTCCGCACCCAAGGCCGGCGTCACCGAAAGAACCATTCTCGACACCTACCACGAAGGCGGCATGGTCATGCACTTCCTCTTGGTTTTCTCGATCGCCATGACGTGGCTCATCATCGATATCTGGATGCGCACCAACAGCAAGAAGATGACGCCGGCTGAGGATGTCGCGACCGCGCAGGAACTTTTCCGCGCCGGAGATTATGTCGGCGCCTATCAGTCAATGAAGCTGAGCTTCAGCCCCTTTGCCGAGGTGATGCGCGCCGGCCTCGGTTCGGTCGGTTATGGCAAGGAAGCAACCGAGGATGCTCTGTACGCCACGGTCGAAAAAATCAGCTCCACGCTGCAAACCCGCATCAACTACCTCTCGGTTATCGGCGTCAATGCACCGATGGTTGGCCTCCTCGGAACCGTGGGTGGCATGAAAGGCGCCTTCGGCAGCCTTGGTTCTGGTGGTCTCTCCAGTGGCGTGGGCGATCTTGCCGCTAGCATTGGTGAGGTGCTTGTCGCGACGGCTGCCGGTCTGCTTGTGGCCATTCCCGCATTCATGGCTTTCTATTTCCTGCGCAACAAACTCCAAGGCGCCGTCCACCAACTCCAAGAAGAAACCGAACGCATTTTCCGCAACGCTCCCTACGAGTACCTCAAGGACGCCGATGTCGGCCAAGAGGAAACCTACGCCGCCCTGCCCAACTGGGTCCAAGGTGCCGATGGCGCCCAGGCCTGATCGCTCCGCCGTTTTTATTTCAATCCAATCCTTGAACAACTGATCCTATGGCTGGTGGTGGTGGCGGCGGAGACGGGGAACCTGAGTTCCAGATTGCTCCGATGATCGATGTGCTGCTCGTGCTGCTCGTCTTCTTCGTGATGATCACCTCCGCCGAGGTACTCAAGGTCGACAAGAAACTCACGCTGCCCGTTTCGCCCAACGCCAAACAGCGCGAGCCCGAGATGGCCAAGCACGAAATGGCGGTCAACCTCCGCTACGACGCGGCCAGCAACAAAGGCATTCTCGTTGTCGACGACCGCATCTTTAACGACTGGCAGGAAGTCGTGCCGATCCTCCAAGGAAGTCGCGAGCGCGATCCGAAGCTCCGCATCGTCGTGCGCGGCGACGCCGCAGTGCCCGCCGGCGAGATCCAGAAAATCATGAATCTCATCGGCGAGGCCGGCATTGCCGACATCGCATTCGCCTCGTCCAATAAGTGACACGCCCATGAGCAAAAGACACCGCCACCGCAGGAAGGCCAATGCCGAAGTCAACATCGGCTTCCAGATTGCGCCGATGATCGACGTGGTCTTCGTCATCCTGCTGTTCTTCATCGTGTCGGCGAGCGACATCCAGGTGGAAAACGCCCATGTCACCAAACTGCCAGGCACCGTCGAGACCCAGAGCGACACGCCGATGCCCGACGAAATCGCCATCAGCATCGAGGACGATGGCCAGGTCTTTCTGAATGACGATCCGCTCGACACACCCGAGGCCAAAATGCTTCCAGAACTTGCGAGCAACCTCAACCAACTGCGCGAAAGCAGCGAGGCCTCAAAATCCGAAGTCCTCGTCACGATCTACGCCAACGAACTTGCGCGCTATGAACGCGTGGTCGATGTTCTCGACGCCATGAGCCGCGCCAAGATCACCAACGTCAGCTTCCAAGCCGGAAGCCCGGAATGATCCACCCAGCCTGAACAAACCATTTTACCGCCGCCATGGAACATTACGACAGCGATGAGGCCCCGATGCCCATCAAGCCCAAGAAACCAACTTGGTGGGCAAAGCTGGGTGGCGGCTCGCTGTTGATCGCCGCCCTGGTCCATGTCGTGCTCCTGATTGTCGGCGCGCTTTGGGTCTATCAGGTGATTTTCGAGGCCGAGAAAAAAGTCGACTTCATGCCGTCAGGCGGCGGCGGCGGCGAGCGTGGCGCGCAAACGAATGTTCAGCAAAAGAAACGTCAGCAGATTACCCCTTCGACGAGCGTGAAGCGGGTTTTCGCCGAAGGCGCGACATCTTCGTATGCGATTCCTGACCCGGGTGATAGCTTTGGCGAAATGTCCGCCCTGTCCTCGCTCGGCGGTGGCAGCATGGGTGGTGGCGGACTTGGCTCAGGCATGGGCCAGGGCTTTGGCAAAGGCGACGGTCTTGGCGCCGGCACGGGTGGCGGTGTCGGCAAGCTCTTCGGGCTCATCCCCGAAACCATGCGCAATCGTTGTTCGAAGGAGGACCGTCTGCAGCGCCTCAAGGAAAATGGCGCCACGTCGCCCGCGGTCTACGAACGAGCGGTAGAAAAAGGCCTGCGGTGGATTATGAGCCAGCAAAATTCGGATGGTTCTTGGGCTCAGGATCACCGCCCAGTCGGGATAACGGGCCTTTGCCTTCTGGCTTACTTTGGCCGCTGCGAAACTCCCGCCTCCGAGGACTTTGGTGAATCCTGCCTCAAGGGCATCGTGTACCTCGTCGATCAGGGCATGAAAAACAACGGCAAGCTGGCCACCGACACGAATGAAAAGACATGGCCCTACGAGCACGCCATCGCCACCTACGCTCTCGCTGAAGCGCTGATCTTCTGCAAGGAGATGAAGCTGGCCGTTCCCAATTTATCGGAAGTCACTGAAAAGGCCGGCCAACTCATCATCGACAACCAGCACAAAAAAGGCGGCTGGGGCTATTCCTACAGCTCAGCCGACGATGCCCATGTCGACACATCCCTCAGCGGTTGGCATGTTCAGGCGCTTAAATCCTGCAGCCACACGCCGATCCAATTCAAGGGCATGATGCCGACCATCAACAAGGCGCTCGACTACATCAACGGCAACCAGGACGAAAGCGGCGGCTATGGATACATGAGCAAAAAACAGGATAATGTTAGAGAAACAGGGGAATACTACTCGCTCACTGGAAAGGGCATGCTGGCCAACCAGATGTGGGGCAAAGGCAATAGCAGCGAGGTCCGCAGGGCTGCAGATTACATTCTCAAGAATTCGAAGTTCGACTACGACGGCGAGCGCGCCGACCTCTACGCGCACTATTACGAATCCCAAGCGATGATCCAGATGGGCGGCAAGCATTGGGAAGAGTACAATAAAATGTTTTCTAGAGAGGTGCTCAAGGGTCAGGACTCCGACGGTTCGTGGAGAAAGCCGGGTGGGGGCAAAAGAGTTCTCGCCGCAAGCGCTGCATTCACTCACAGCCCAGTCTACCGCGCCGCGCTTTGCACACTGATGCTCGAAGTTTACTACCGCTTCCTCAACACCGATGGCGGCGGCAAGCGCAGCTCAGGCATCTGATCGGACAGCTCTCGGATTTTTCCACTGGCGGCCGGGCCATTTGATGGAATGCTTGATGGCGTTCAAACCTCGCAATGATGAATCGCAAGCCGATACTCACCGCCGCCATTCTTCTGATCACTGCGCTGGCCGCATTCGAGGCCGGCCGAATCACAAGGCCGCTTCGAAATGATACAGCCGAGGCCGAAAATCCTACCGAGCGCGCAAGCCGCCCGCAGAGAACGGACGCCACATCCACGCAGTCATCCGCACGCGGCGTGCGTCAGCCATCCGCTGCCGAACCCCTGCCGCAAAAATTGGCACGACTGGAATCGATCGTTCGCGGCGAAAATCCCTACGAACGCAGTCGCGCGCTGATCGCGTTTCTCGACCGCCTTGCGCCCGAAGATTTTGAAGGTGTCGTCGATCATTTCCGCGCCCTCGGCATCACCAATGAACGCTTTGGCGAGTACCGGTTGATCCTTGCCGCATGGGCGAAGGCCGATCCGCTCGCGGCGCTGGCCTACGCCAAAGCCAAGACCGAAAGTCGCTTTGCCGCCCGTACGATTCTTGCGACCTGGGCGACCGAAGACCCAGCTGGAGCGCTTCGCTGGGCGCAGGGAAACCATCAGGGAGAGGGCGCGAATCCGTGGCTTGTCGGCATCATTCGCGGCATTGCGGCGACCGACATCGAGGGCGCGACCAATTTGCTTAAGTCGATGCCGCGAAGTGTCGAGCGCGGTGACGCGCTGGACGCGCTTTTGCCGCACCTGCTCGCCAAGGGCAACGAGTCGACGCGCTTGTGGATCGCATCGATTGACGATGATGCCCTTCGCGATGGAGCGGTGGCGCGCGCGGCCGAGGCGATGGCCAAATCCGATCCCGCCAGCACGGTTGCCTGGCTGATGAAAAATTCGGGCGAAGCATTGGATCAACGGCTCGACAACATTTTCGGCACCTGGGCCGGAAAGGATGAGGCCGCCGCCCGCACCGCGCTCAGCTCGCTACCAAGCGGAGAAATCCGCAGCGACGCGCTGCGCGGAGTGGTCCGACATTTCGCCCTGAGCAATCCGAGCGAAGCGATCGCATTGATGGATCAATATCCCAACGAGGTGAACGACAGCACGGTGCGAAGTTTCGTTTGGCACACCTTTGACAAAGATCCCGCCACCGCACTCGGCGAAGTGTCGCGCATCGGTGATGAGGGCCGCCGCAACGAAATGTACCGTCGCGCAGTGAGCGCATGGATCCGCCGGGATGCCGCCGCCGCCAATGCATGGCTCGGCACCAATCCCATGCCGGAAAGCGTCACGCGCTCGCTTTCGCAGGATGATGTCCGATAGGGGCACCCACGGGCAGGGACCTTTCTCCGAAAGGTCCTCAGAAGGGGGTATCGCGCATAGACCCAGTGAGAAAGCATGTCGATTCCTGAGGATACGACAGGACTTGACGGCGATTATGTGCTCCCGTAATGTAGCAACATGAAGACGGCGACCGTCAGGGACTTGAGAAATCGCTACACCAGCCTACTCAGCTGGATTGGAGCGGGGGAAGAAATCGTCATCACACAAAGGGGCAAGGCCATCGCCCGGCTCATTCCCGAGCAGGATCATTCCGCGCAAAAAGTGAAATGGTCGGAAAGCCCCGCCGTGAAGCGGGACCGCTCCAAGTCCCGCGTGTTGTCAGCGAAAGAGTCCCTGGATATCATCCATGAAGCATCTGGAAAATGGTAACATGCGCGGACACTAGCTTCTTGTTTTCGCTGTACGGGAACGACGCCCATACACCTCGTGCTCTCGCATGGATGAAATCGCAACGAACGGCGTTGTTCATCACTTCATTGAATGAATACGAACTGGGCAATGCACTGCGGTTTGCCGAGTTTCGCAACGGCATCTCGATGGGTGAAGCCGCCTTGTTTTGGGCTGAGTTTGAGTCGGACCGTGCCAGTGGCCGACTACGAGTCCAAGTCTGCAACCTTGCTGATGTGATACACGAAGCGAAAAGACTTTCAGCCACATATACACTGACAGGCGGGCATCGGGGCTTTGACATTCTGCATGTCGCCTCCGCGCTCATCATGAAAGCTCAGCGGTTTTTAACCTTTGACGAAAATCAAAAAAAACTCGCGAAAGCCCAGGGGCTCGTGGTGCCGTTGTGATCCCGGAGAGATCATTCATGGTTGGGTGAGATTCAATTTGTCTTGGAAATTGTAAAATCGATCATGCAGTGATTTCGGTTTTGCGGTAACGAAGCCCGAAAGAATCAGAGATCAGGTTTGACGCAATCCTCGCGGATTCGAAAATCGTGGGGAGGCCGCTGCCGGGATGAGTGCCGCCTCCGACGAGGAAACAGTTCCGAAATTCCTCAAAGCGGTTGCGCGGCCGCATCCAGGCCATTTGGCTGAGGCAGTGTGAGAGATTGAAGGTGGCGCCCTTGAAAATATCGAGCTCGGTATTCCAGGTCCTAGGGGTATAGATCTTCTCGACCTCGATGTGCCGCTCGAGATCGTCGATGCCGAGGCGATCGGCAAAGGCCTTGAAAACGTGGGCGCGGTAGCGGCCCTGAATCTCGTCCCAGTCGAGATCGCCGTCGAGATTCGGCGTCGGCACGAGGATGTAGAGGCTCGATTTACCCTCGGGCGCGAGGGTGGGGTCGGTGACGCTCGCGTTGCGCACGTAGAAGGAGATGTCGTCGGAGCTGCAGTTCAGCTTGAAGATCTCGTCGACATTCTTCCGGAAATCGCGGGCAAAAACGATCGAGTGGTGCGGCAGGTCGTAAAGTTTATCGACACCGAGGTGCATCATGAAGGTCGAGCAGCTGTATTTCATGCTATCGAGTTTCTTCTTAGTGTATTTTTTCAGCGCGCCATCGGGCACCAGATGCGTCATGGCATGGGCAAAGTCTGCGTTGATGATGACGCTGTCGGCGTAGACCTTTTCGCCGTTCTCAAGTTCTACGCCTGTGACCTTGCGCCCGTCGAGGATGAGCTGCTTCACCGACGTACCCGTGTGGACGCGCGCCCCGCAATCCCTCGCGGCGCGGGCGAAGGCCTTTGGAATCTCCGCGAGGCCGCCAATGGTGTGGTAGATGCCGTGCCCGTGCTCCATGTAGGAGAGCATCGCAAAGGCACCCGGGCATTCCCACGCCGACATGCCGAGGTATTTGCTCTGGAAGGAAAAGAGGAGGGCGAGCTTTTCGTCGGTGAAATAGCGCTTCAGGTTGTCGAAGACAGTCGATCTGAGGGAGAGATGCGGCAGCGCGGGTAGCAGATCGGGACGCAGGAAGCGCACCGGATCGGAGAAATCGCGCTGAAAGGCAGGAATGAGGCTTTTGAAGCGAGCCTTCTCTTTCTTGAGGAAGGTGTCCATTGCCCCTGACTGACCGGGGAAAAGTCGCTCGATCTCTTTCTTCGTGTCTTCGTTGTTGTTGCAGGCGCGAAAGACCTCGTCGTCGAAGCGTAACTCGTACATCGGATCGAGCCGCACAAAATCGAGGTAGTCGGCCGAGTCGAGACCCGCCTCGATGAAGATGCGGTCGAGGAGAGACTTCATCATCAGGAAGGTCGGCCCGATGTCGAAGCGGTAGCCCTGCTCCTCGAGGCGGCCCGTGCGTCCGCCAATGCGGTTGTGCTTCTCGAAGAGATCGACCTGGATTCCGCGGCTTGCAAGTAACAGTGCACTGGCGACACCGCCGGGGCCTCCTCCGATGATGACTACTTTCTTGGCGGGTTCTCCCGCTCCTGTGGAACCCAAATTTTTCAAGTTTCGCATGGTGGGCCTACCCTTTTGCGATCGCATGGGACCCCGGCCCCTGCTTTTCTCATTATTCATCGTTTCGGTCATGACTGCGGTTTCTCTGTGGGGTTGCTTTTAGCTTCGAAGGGCTGTCGGAAATTTTCCTCTAAGTTAAAATTCTTTGTAAGTACCGAGGGTCGGACCGGGGGGCGGATAAATCGGAGTGATCGGTATACCCACTTCCAGCCTTGCTCCACCCCGTTGCCCAGAGCCCCGAATAAAGGTCCAGCCGCACGCCTTGCAGAGCCGTTCCACGAGCGATAGACCAATGCCATAACCGCCCGGAACCGTCGGACCTGGAAGCTCGGGAAATCCTGGTCCATCGTCCTGAAACACAAGACTCACGGATTCAGCATTTGTACGAATCGTGATTTCCAAAAGCCCACCGCCAACATGCAGGTAGGCATTTTCGATGAGGTTGTGACACAACACCGTCAGAGTCTCAGTGTCGATTTCATGCATCACCTCGCGATCACTTTGAATAGTGATCTTTAGAGGGTGCTCGAGGTGAAGTGCGCTGAGTTCATCAACAACGGATCGAACGATCTTTTCTATGTTTACGGACCCTGCGCTAACTGGCGGCCTTCGCTCACGGGCGAGCAGAAGAAAGGTCCGAACCAGTCGTTCCATCCGTTGGGCCGATCGTCGCATGCGCTCTGTGATGCGGTCCCGAGAGATTGCGTTGTCCGCAGCCTGATCCAGCAGATCAAGCGCGGACTTGAGTGTCGCGATGGGCGTCCTGAGCTCATGACTGCAGTCGGATAGAAAATGACGCTCCCGCAACAGCGCTGCTTCGAGGCGTTGCCGATAATCGTCCAACGCAGATGCAAGCTGGCCGATTTCATCGGAAGGAAAATCTTTGTGAAGCAATGATGCTTGCGTATCAGCCCGATCATGTAGCACACGCCGAGTAAGCTCGCGCACCGGCTTTAACGCCCATTGGCTGATGAGTTGGCCGATGCCGAGGGCGAGTAGAAAAAGCAGCGCACTCAGGATGAGGAGCCGCTCGCGCGCCTTGTCCGTTTCAGCCTCGCTAAGTTCCGTAGTGCTGAGGTCGGCCAACACCACGCGGATGTTTCCCGTGCATTCTTCCGGGGCGATCCAGAGACGAAATTCTCGCTCGTAGCCGAGGATAATCCATAGCTGCAATCGATCAAAAAATGTTCGAACTACCACGCTGCGTGTCAGGTCATCATTGGCGAAGATTTCATACAGACCGGGAGCGGACGGAATTTCATGCAGCCGCATTTTTTCCATAAGAAAACTCGCGTCCGCGTGGGCCGTGACACCTGCGGGCAGAGTGGCTCCGGAACGATCGGTGACGATGTCTTCCGCGGTCTTGATGAAATAGCGATCATGGATCGCATCCTCGGCATCCGACAAAATGATCCATCCGATACCGGAAACAACGAGGATGATCAGTGCGGCGAAGCAAACAATGAGCAACCGGATGCGTGACTCGAGCCGGGGCGGTCTCATGAAGAGGGATGGCGTGTGGACAGGAGTTGGAATCCGACGCCACGATGGGTTAGCAGGAGCGGTGGCAAACCAGGAGGGTCGATGGCGGCACGCAAGGTGGCAATGTGAGTGCGAAGCGAATCGCTGCCCGGGGGCTCATCTCCCCAGAGATGGAACTCAAGATCGGAGCGCAGCACAATTGCCGGAGAGTGGCGCATGAGTTTCTCCAGGATGGCAAACCCCATGTTCGTCAAGGTGAGGCGTTGTCCGCCACGGCTTACTTCGCGGGTGGAAATGCACAACTGAAGATCGCCGATGCATAAATTTCCTCCGGGGCTGTGTACAATCGCCGCTGCGCGCCGGATCAACGCTTGGAGTCGCGCCAGCAGTTCCGCCAGCGCAAATGGCTTGACGAGATAGTCATCCGCCCCGGCGCGAAAACCGCGCAGCCGATCCTCAAGAGTGCCAGCCGCTGTAAGCATCAGGACGGGCAGAGCGGGAGCGATGCCTGTGCGGACCCGCTCGCAGAGCTCAAGCCCGCCGATGCCGGGCAACCTCAAATCAAAAATCCCGGCAGAATATCTTCCGCTGATGAGCTGGTGAATCGCCAGCGCCCCATTGGGAGCGTGGTCCACTCTCCATCCGTTATGCTCAAGAAAATCCTGAATGTTTGCAGCGAGATCAGGATCGTCTTCCACCAGCAGGACGGGGAGTGGCGGCGCATCGTTCATCAGACGGCATCGTCCATAATTTCCTTCAGAATGCGAGTCCTCAGAAAGAGTAGCGCAATCCGAACAGGGCCGAGTATCCATCGTAATCCGCATCCACCCTTCCGCCACCGTTTTCCGCATCCAGTGTGGGGCTGCCGGAATAATGATAGCGGAGCTCCGCAAAGGCGGAAAAGCATGCGTTGATCGGATAGATCGCGCCCACGATAATCTGCGAGGAGGGTGCCCAGTGGTCCGAGAACTCCTGCTCGACGCCGGCGACTTTCATATCGATGTCCACTTCCTGCATCGCTCCGAGACCAAGACCCACATAGGGGCTGATTCTGTTAAAAAAGCCCTCATTCGCATCATCGCGACGGAAGGTATAAATGGCATTGAACATGAGGTTTGTGGAAGCGAAGTCGCCGTCGCTCACGCCGTCAAAAACGCCGCCTTTCATCGAATCCACGCCATTGTTCCGATAGAACCACTCGAGTTCGAGCGACCACGCCGGAGATAGCTCCTTGCCGACCGCCAAACCGGAGAGAAAGCCCCCGTCGTAGGAGCCCTCGCTGGTTTGCCCGGACTGTTTCACATCGCCGCTGGAGAGCCCTGAGAACCCACCGAACACATCGAGATAAACGCCGTCCCAGAGCGTGGCTCCGCGCGCCAACGTGCTGCCGAAAAGCAGCGTTGTGGCTGTGACAAGTAGTGCGCCAATCTGGCGGATGCTTTGATCGTAATTTCTGATTTTCATGGTAGTGATAAGTTTGTTCTCCGGGAAGCATCCCGGATTGAATGAGACATTGCCGCGGACGCTGTAAAATGAACGCAAAGCAAATGTTAAATCAGCGTGAAAAGCAGCCGACCCAATCGGTCGGATGCCGGTGGGCGAAATTTCGGACGAGGAGCCTCTGAAGCGGTTATCTGCCGTCAACTCGGAGATGGTGGTAACGAAATCCTCGCCATGAGCCCCCCAAGAAACCTTCTGCATCCCTGATTTCTTGGGCTTTTCTTACTATTTGTCTGGGAAATAGTAGAAGTGCCGATAGGCCGTCGCGGCCTCGCCTCATTCTTGAATAGGGACCTTTTCCGAAAGACCCCCAGAGGTACTGCCCCGCGTAGACGCAACTAGCAGGCGTTCCGGCCTGGAGTGCATCGCCGCTCACTTTAATGTCACTTTTCCCCGCCCACCTTGCATTTGTATTCGGTTGCCGTCTAATATGGTTGACAATCCTCTCGCACGTCTTAGATAGCTGCCCGCGATGTCTATATCCAACACAGCAATCTGCTTCAAAAATTCTGCATGCAAGTCCGTTGTGATTGCGGCAGTGTCATTGACAATCTCCACACTCACCGCTTCCGCTTCGACGATCATCAACGGGTTTGGACGCACCACATCCACTTATGCGCAGGATTCCAATTGGGACAGCGCGGTTAAAAGCGAATTTGGCCAGACCGCAACTGTGGCAAGTTTTGAGCAAATCAAGGCAGCCTTTCAAAGTGACATTCCAAGTTTGGTGACGCTGCTCGTGGACAACTGGGCAGGGGTGACTTACAATGGCAACAGGTTCTTTAGCGACACTCGTGCTTACTTTATCACTTACCATGGATCGAGTGTTCCCGGCGGCTGGTTAGTGCATGACCAGATTGGCAGCACGGCAACCGGCAACCAGGTCAGCCTCGGCTCTTGGTATGGTGAAATGCCTATTCTCGCCACCAACATCACCGCTATCCCCGAGCCCACCGGCGCCTTGTTGAGCGTTCTGGGAGCCACGATGCTCCTGCGCCGCCGCAGGAAGTAACAGACGCTGCGGTTTTCAGATTTGCTCTACCCGCCTTGCATCGACGCCTGGCGGGTAATTTGTTTCAGGCGATAAGCATCTTCCTGGCACATTTTCATTTTTCCGCTTCCAACCCAACAATCAAAAATCCCTTTTCCTCTGCGCCCTATGGCGACTTCTGCGGCTTTGTGGCAAAAGCTACTTCAATGAGCTTTCTTCGCATCGCGTTATCGCAAATGATCGAGCATGGCCTGCGCTGAGCGAACGGATATCCCCGGCAGGTTTGCAATCTCTTCAGCGCTTGTACGGCGGATGCGTGCGACGCTGCCAAACTTTTTGAGCAGCCTTTGTTTTCTCGCGGCCGACATGCCCGGGCAATCGTCGAGCAAACTCTCGCGCATTCTCCGCCGGTACAGCAAAGCATTGTAGTTGTTGGCAAAGCGGTGCGCTTCGTCACGGATCCGCTGCAGCAATTTCAAAGCACCGCGATCATGCGGCAATCGGATCGACTCGCTTTTCCCTGGAACAAAAATTTCCTCATGCTGTTTGGCCAATCCGATCACCGGCAGATCATGCAATCCCAAGGCGCGCAGTTCTTTCACCGCCATGCCCAGCTGACCTTTGCCGCCATCGACGATCACCAAATCCGGTAGCACGATCCGCGCCCGACCCTCGCGCGCCAAGCGCCGCAATGCCTCAACCGCATTCTCCTGTGAGTCGGCGATGTTGGGTGCCGCACCGACATTTTCCAGCAGGATGCGAGAGTAGCGGCGGCGGATGACTTCGGCCATCGACGCGAAATCATCCTGACCCTCGACGGTCTTGATGCGATACCTGCGGTAGTTTTGGTTGTCGGGCCTGCCATCGGTGAAGCGCACCATCGAGGCGACGATGTGGTTGGATGAAACATTCGAGATGTCGAAGCACTCCATCACGCGCGGTGGCCCTGCGAGGCCAAGCTCTTCGCCAAGCTCGGCGAGATCTTCAAGCGGCTTGACCGTGCTCGGCAGTCCGCGGCCGCGGCTGAACTGTCGCGTTGGCGTGAGCGTTTTTTCCAAGTTTTGCAAAATGTCGCGCAGTGTGGCGGCGCGTTCGAAGTCCATCGCCTCGGCCGATGCCTCCATGTCCTTGCGCAGGCCCTCGAACAACTCGCGCTTGCCCTTGCCCTCAAGAATCCGGCAGGCCTCTTCGACCTGCGCGAGATACTCTTCGCGCGAAATGCGCCCGACGCAGGGCGCCGAGCAGTTGCGGATGATGTCGGCATTGCAGTGACGGTATTCCGCCTCACCGGGATCGGTCGGTCGGCACGCGCGCAAGCCAAGACTGCGGTTGAGCCACTCGAGCGTGTGGTTCAGCGCGCTCGAATGCGGAAAGGGCCCGAAGTATTTCGAGCCATCCTCTTTTCTCACCCGCGTGGTCACAAAGCGCGGCCACGGATCCGCCAGCCGCACTCGCGCGAGCAGGAAGCGCTTGTCATCGCGAAACGCAACATTGTAGCGCGGCCGGTAGTCCTTGATGAGCTTGCCCTCGAGCAAGAGCGATTCCTCCTCGTTGCGCACGACATGGATCTCGAAATCATGGATCGAGTCGATCAGCGCGCGGGTCTTGATGTCTGCCCGCATCTTGCGCGAGGGCATGAAATAACTCGAAACCCGCCGCTTGAGGTCACGCGCCTTGCCGACATAGATGATCGAACCCAGATGGTCCTTCATCAGGTAGACCCCGGGTTGATGGGGCACCTCGCGGAGCTTGATCCTGAAATTCGCTGCACTCATGAACCGGCCTGGATCTCCATCGAATGCCAGATCTGCGGAATTTCAACCGCAAAGCCTATGAAATCACCTGGAATTTTGCCGACAAATTTGCCATCGCGCGGCATTGGTTTCCGTGCAAGGCTTCCGCCGCAAGCTCATTCCTGTTTCATGAAAATCCCCACCACCCCATCCATCCGCCGCCGCCAAGGTTTCACCCTCCTCGAAATGGTCATCGTTCTCGGGATCATCGCCATGATCCTCGGCGGTGCGATCTTCGCGATGCGCGGCATCGGCGATGCAGCCAAACTCAAGCAGGTCGATGCCGACTTCAAGAGCCTCGAAAGCGCGTTGCAAATGTACAAGCTCAACGCCGGCAGTTATCCGACCAGCCAGCAAGGCCTCAAGTCACTTCAGGAAAAACCAAGCGGCACCCCGGTACCCAGACGTTGGGTGCAGGTCATGAGCAAGGTCCCGCTCGACCCATGGGACTCGCCCTACACCTACCGCTTTCCCGGTCGCAAGCGCGTCAACGAATTCGAGATCCTGAGCAAGGGTCCCGATGGCATGGAAAACACCGCCGATGATCTCAGCAGTCAAGACGACTGACCGCCGCCGCGGATTCACGCTCATCGAACTTGTCGTCGCACTCGCAATCGCGGCCGCCGTCATGGGCGGTGCGGCGGGCTTGATGGTCTATGCGTCCGACGAACATTCGCTGCGCCGCGCGTCGGGAGAGATCGAGTTGCTCGCCAAACGCGCGCGCGTCACATCGATGATGCGCCAGACGCCGTATGCTTTGGAGTTTCGTGCCGACCGCGTGCGCATGCTGCCACTTGCCGAAGCGGGCAATCCCTTGCGCAAATCCAAAAAGCGCGATGTCGAGATCCAAGGCGACGAATCCGCAACGCGCGAGGAATACCGCTTCGAGGATGGAATGCGCGTGTTCGTGCGGCGCTGGGATTCGAAGGAGTGGCTCGATACCGTGAAGGAAGATGTGCACATCTGGCGCTTTGATCCCGAAGGCCTTTGCGAACCGCTTTCCGTGAAATTGGTGCTCGACCAAAGCTGGTCGGCCGACACCTACGAACCACTCACCGCCAGCATCGGCGAAAGCGAAATTGAAGCGCGATGAAGGCCAATCACCCGATCCGGAAGTCTGGCTTCCTGCTGCTCGAGATGGTCCTCGCCCTCGCGGTCTTCGGCATGGCCGCGACCGGATTCACCGTCGCCCTCAACCGCATGGCAGCCACCGCGTCGCTGGCCCAAAGCGAATTGCGAATCACGCGCATGATCGACAGCGCGCTTGATGAAACAATTTCGCTGCCGGCGATCGAGGAAAGCTCCGACACGATCGAGATCGGCGAAACCGGCGTTGAGCTCGAGACGGTCATCGAACGCATGGAGGATCTGCTCAACGAAGACGGCCAGCAACTGCAGGACATGTTTCGCATCCGCATCACGGCCAGGTGGACCGAGAACGGTCGGTCACAAGAACGCAGCGCCGAAACCTGGCGCTACGGCAATATGTACCAACCATGAAAATTTCACCGCCAACATGCTCGCGCCGAGGCTTCACCTTGCTTGAGGTGGTGATTGCCGTCGGCTTGCTGAGCCTGATCGTTGGCATGGTGGTTGGCATCGCGCGCAGCTCGCTCGCGCTTGGCAAAACGATTGTCGAAACCCAGAACGAGGAGATGCGCCAGCAGGTGTTTTTTGATCTGCTGAGCCAACGGTTTTCATCGCTGCCCGGCAATGCGCGCATGGATTTGCAGGCCGATGACAAAGGCTCGCACTACCTCTCCGACCTCACGCTGCAAAATGTCCCGCTCGGCTTCAATTGGTCCGGCGGCGAACGCATCGCCAAGACCGTGCAGCTCTCAACCGTCAAGCGCCGCAGCGGCTTCCTCGACATCGTGCTGCGCTATTACGAAAACGAAATTCTCGAAGACTCCGAGCAAAGCACGATGAGCGCGCTCAAGGAAAAACCCTTCGCGGAAATCGTTTTGCTCAAAGATGTTTCCTACTTCGAATGGCGCGTGCTCGATGGTCGTTCGATGGAATGGCAATTCGATTGGGAAAACAATGGCCGCCTTCCGCTGCAAATCGAGCTCACCATGGCGATGGGCGCAAAGGGCGAAGAAATCCGCCAAGTTTTTTGGATCCCGCCACGCCTCAACCCGGAAGTGGTGATGCGCCAAATGACGCAGGGCGCGGATCAAAACCAAAACCCGAACATTCAAATCCCCGGCGGCCAAAACAACGGCGACGAATCGGGGAACCCGCCCGAACTTGAAATCAACCCCGGTGGCGAAAATCCACCCGACGAGCAATGAGCCCCACCCGCAACATTTCCCGACCCGCCGCTCGCCGCGGCATGGCGCTGCTGGCGGTGATCTGGCTCATCGCGATCCTCGGCCTCGCGTCGATGGCGGCCCTGCGCGTGATCTCGTTCGACATGGATCTCGCCTCTTCAAAAATCCACGGCTCGCGCGCGCGGCAGGTCGCGGAAAAAGGCATCGCCGTCGCCTGCAACCCGGTTGTCAAACGCAGCGATCCGATCCTACGCCAAGGCGGTGGAGACGGCGGCGAAGGTTTCGAAGTCAAAATGACATCCGAAGGCGCGCGCTTCAACATCAACGCGATCATCCTCCAGGAAGACAAAGCCCTGCTGCGCGAAATTTTCACCGATTGGGGCCTCAGCCTCGATGACGCGATGGCCACCGCCGATGCGCTCTGCGATTGGGTCGACCCCGATGACAGTGTCGCCCTCAACGGCGCGGAGGTGAGGGATTACGAATCCGAAGGCCGCATCAATCAGCCCTTCAACCGACCCTTTTACGACATTTCCGAGGTTCGCCTCGTGCGCGGCATGGAACTGGTCGAGGCGCTTCGTCCCGATTGGCGCGAGTGGTTCACGGTCTGGAGCGGAGGGGCTCTCGACCTCAATGAAGCCGGAGCCGAGCTGATCGCCGCCGCGGCCGAGTGCGATCCGAGCCAAGCGCAAATCATTCCGGAGACAGTTTGTGGCCCCGACGGCATTCGTGACACGGATGATGACCAACCTTTCCCCAACGCCGCCGCCGCCCTCCAGCTCCTTGGCACCGACTCCGCCGGCCGACCGGACATCGCTCGCCGTTTCACGGTCAACGACACCACCACCCACATCGAGAGCCTCGGCCAAGCCGATGGATGTAAGCGAAAAATCAGCGTGATTGTTCGCAACCGAAGTGGCAAGGTGGCCCTCCTGCAACGCAACGAAGAAATTATCCCGTGAGCAAACCGACAGAACATGTGCTGCTGATACCCGGCGAAGAGGCTTGGGAAGTCTGGTCTGGCACGGCCGAGACCGGCTATCAGGCACGCGAAGCGACCGCAACGGCGCTGGCCTCGGGGCTTGCCAATTTGCCGCCAGGCGAACTGACGATGTTTTTCCCGGTCAAGTCGCTCACGGCGGTGCCGATGCGGGTGGGCACCGACGACGAGTCGCTGTTTGCCGATCTCGCCGCGCTGCATGCCGAGCGCCTTGGCCTGCGTCCCGATCCGATGGCCGGCCAGCTCACCGATGTGTTGGTGATCGCCCGCGAGGCGGAAAACACAGCCCTGCTATCGGTGTTTCTCAAATCGCCAAGCGACGAAGAGCTTCCGCCGCGCTCGCCCAACGGCTTCGACATTTCGCCGCGCGCGTTTCATGTCGAGGGCGACTCGCTTGCGGTTTGGAAAGAATTTGGCCGCTGGGTCTTCGCGCTCTACCACCATGGCAATCTTGCTTATTTTCAAGCAACCTCGGTCGATACCCGATTGCCTGATGCCGCGTTCGCCCGCGAAATCCGCCTCTCGCTGGCCCAGCTTTCGATGCAGGGACTCGATGCCGACCCGGTCCGCGTGAAAATTTGGGCCTCGCTTGAACGCGCCGATGCCGAACCCTTCGCCCAAGCGCTCGGGCTGCCGACGGCGGTCGAGCCTCGTCCGCTGCCTGCCTTGCCGGCACCGCTCAGCAAACTCCTGCCGGCCGATGTGCGCACCGCCCGCCGCGCCGCCCAGCGCCGCCAAGCCATCACCCTCGCCGCCGCCAGCGTCGCCTTGGTTTACCTCGGCCTGATCGGCTGGTTCCTCTTTGGCCTATGGCAGACCTCCGCCCAAACCCGCAAACTCCTCGCCCAAGCCAAGGAAGCCGCGCCCGACATCGATGCCTACTCGCTCCACGCAGCCAAGTGGGACGAGCTGGCCCACGCCGTCGACCGCACCCACGCGCCCGTCGACATCCTCAACCGCATCGCCTCGTGCATTCCGCCCAACAGCGGACTGCGCCTCACGACCGCCGATATCAGCGCTGTAGAAATCAAACTCATGGGCGAGGCCCCGCAGCCCCAGGCCGTCAACAACTTCAGTCTCGCCCTCACCAAACACAACGAACTCACCCAATTCACCTGGCAAACTCCCCCAGCGAATCAATCGAATCGCGGCTGGGAATTTGTCTTCACCGGCGAGCTGCCGACCGAAGAAGCCCCGGAATAAGCGACAATTTCTCGCCTCCGTGGCATTGTTCACTCGGCTAGCCCCCACCCACCCTCCTCCATGTCTCCACGCGAACGAAACCTGCTGCTCTTCTTTGCCGCCGCGGGCTTCCTCGTGCTCAATTTGCTCGGCTTCGGATCCGTGAAGTCCAAGCGTGCCGAACTTGAGCGAAACCTCGTCGTCGCCGAGCAAGATCTCGCCAGAGCAGAATCCTTCCAGGCGAATGCCGAGGAAGTTGCCGATGAAATGCAGTGGCTCACCGAACACGAACCCGCGCCGGTCGCCAGACAGGACGCAGAAACCGAACTCCAACAGTTGTGCGCAGCCGAAGCGAACAACGCCGGCCTCACGATCAAAAAGCAAGAGTTTCTGGACGCCGACGAAACCGAAGGTCGCCACTACCACCGCGCCAAAATGAAACTGAATGTCGCCGGCCGCGAGGAAGCGCTCTATCGCTGGCTTGATCAAATCAACGACCCCGCCAAACTTCGCAGCGCCACCCAACTACTTCTCAAGCCCGACGCCAAGGACGACACTCTCATCGACTGCACCGCCACCATCGACCAATGGTTTGTGCCGGCCACCGAATGACCCATTCTCCATGCCGCTAAAGATTCCATCGCTGCTGATTCTGCCCGCCCTCACCGCGGTGCTGCATGCGGGCGTGCCGCAAAAGCAGCCGTTGGGGAACTACAATAGGCTTTGGACGAATTCGCCGTTCACCTCCAAGCCGCCGATCGTGGGCGCCGGACCCATCGCCAATCCGCTTGAGGATTACGCGCTGCTCGGAGTCTCGCCCATCGCCAACGGCCACCGCGTCACGCTCATCAACAAAAAGCAGGCCGACCAACGCATCACTGTTGAGACCGGCAAAACCTCCGCCGACGGATTTTCGATCATCAAGGTCAATCGTGAAGCCGGCCAGCCCCTAAATACCACGGTCTTGATGGCCTCGGGCTCGATGCAAGGCACAGTGAGTTTTGATGAAAAACTTCTGACCATCGCCGCCCCGCCGCCCACCGCACCGGCTGCCCAAGCCCCGGGCCAAGTGCCACCGCAAATCCAAGGCCAACCCGCCACGCCCCAAACGATCCAAAGGCAGCCCCGCCCACGCGTGGTGCCGCCGCCCGCACCCGGGCAACCCAATGCCGCCCCCGCTCAAATTCCCGGCCAACGCCCGTCCAGCCCTTTCGGCCGTCGCCGCTAAAACCCCTTTTCCCAACCATCCCTCGTCCATGTCCCTTATCCGCATCATCGCCCTCATCCTTGCCGCGTGTTCTTGCCTGCTCGCGCAAGAACCCGTGCCGCCCGTTCTCGAGCCCGGCCAAGCCCCGCAAGCACCCCCGTCGGTTCCCGTGCGCGGCCTCCAAGGCATCCGCCCCAATCTCAATGCGCCCGCCAATGACCCCAATGCGGGTGACGTAGCTGCGGATGCGCCGAAAGCCGCCAGCGCGCCCGAACCGCAACCCGGCATTCCGCTCGGCGAGAACACGATCACCGAAGATATCGTCGAGCCCAAACTCAGCGGCAACGCGCTCGCCGGCCTCTACCGCAAATACACCGGCCGCCGCGTGATCGTTGCCAAGGCCGCCGCCGACGCGGAATTTTCCTTCATTCAAGAAGCCAGCCCGCAGGATCCGCTCACCTTCGACAAGGCCGCCGAGCTTCTGCGCAAGGCCGCCACCATCGAAAACTTCGTCTTCGTGCCAGACGCGCAGGACCCGAACCTCGATGTCCTCACCCTCGCCACTGGCGGACTTCGCCCAACCGGACGCGGCGTCGACGTCTACAACGAAAATGACCCGCTGCCCGATGGTGACGCGGTCATTTCGTATGTCATGACCCTCAGCTACATCAAACCCGCCGAAGCGGTGAACACCTTCACTGCCATCATCGGCCAGT
>Ga0208090_1000041_pt1 | contig 31363 bp, 31 predicted proteins | sample LakMenEpi20Jul12_FD_150718 | JGI IMG/M metagenome (GOLD analysis project Ga0208090, IMG submission 150718) | Freshwater microbial communities from Lake Mendota, WI - 20JUL2012 deep hole epilimnion (SPAdes) | ecosystem: Environmental > Aquatic > Freshwater > Lake > Epilimnion/Euphotic zone ...
CCTCGGCACCTGCCAGACGACCGCGCAAAAATTTCCCTGAATGCCCAGGCACCGACGATTCGGGCATGCCCGCATCCGAGAATGAAAACTCGGACTCAATCTCGATCTCATCCGCCAGAGTCCCAAGCCCGGATCCCAATACCATCCCTATCATGCAAACAGCCTAATGATCCATCGCCGCATGACCACTCCAAAGAGATTCGGAATTCCGATGGAAGGAGACAGAAGACAGAAGATGAAGAAGCTACCTCTTCATGTGGCTGGGACTTGCAGTCCCAGTCTGTCCTTGGAACATTCTGTTCCAAGCTCCGATCAGCTACTAATTCCGCTGCCTCCGATCTAGCTTCTTCTGTCTCCTAGTCTTCTGTCTCCTTCCGCAGGAGGGTACTCACCGCGCTGCCATCGACCACCGTATCAGGCGGATGCAGCAGCACCTTCTCTCCAAGTTCGAGACCCGAAAGGATCTGCGAAAACCTGCCGTCGGAACGCCCGACATCTACCGAGATCAATCGAGCCCTGCCATCGCGCATCACAAAAGTTTTCCACTGGTTTCCCTCACGAAACAAAGCGCCTGCTGGCGAAACCAACACATCATCCGCATGCCATACCGCCACACGCACCTCGACGCGGAAGCGATCGCCCAATGCCTTGGCCTTGCCGTCCGCAGATTGCAGATCGATCAACACAATCACCCGCTGCTCTTCGACACCCAAGGCCGAGACCTTGGTGAATGCCGCCGGCTCGACACGCCGCACCCTTCCCTTCAAGGCATCCGCCCCACCCCATTGCTCAATCAGCACCTCGTCGCCCACTTCAATGGTCACCGCATCGCGCGACAAAATTTCCGCCTCGATTTCAATGTCCGCCGGATCACCCACTTCGATGATCGATTGACCCGGATTCACCATGGTTTCACTCTCTTGCATCACCGTCAGCACCTTGCCAGTGACCGGTGATTTGACCTCCACCACGGGATCCGTCGCGCCGCCTGCCGGTTGCTCGAGCACCGCCAACGCCTGCGCGAGTTCGTGATCGATCACTTGCAAAGCAAACTCCGCCGCACGCAACTCCGCTGCTTTCGCCGTGGCTTCGGCCTCGACACGATCCAAATCCAAAGCCGAAACCGCTCCCTTCTCCTTGACCGCAAATGCACGGTCACGCTCGACCGCCGCAAGATCCGCCGCAATTTTCAGCGCCGCCTGCGACTCGACCGCGCGCTTGCGGTTGGCCTTGTGCATCGACACCGCCTCCTGCGCTTGGATGCGCGCACGCGGATCAATCAGCGGCGCGGTCTGCGGCACGATGCGCGTGATGACGGTTTCATTGGCCTTCACTTCATCGCCCGGTCTCAAGCTCACCCTTTGCATCATGCCACCCACCGTCGCCGCCACCACATAGCGGTTGCGGATCCGCGTCTTGCCCTCTTCGGAAACACGCACGGTCAGAGGCGCGCGCGCGATCACTCCGGTTTCAACCATCACCGGCTTCGGCCACAGACCCCACACGACCAGCGACACCAAAAACGCGAGCACCAACCACGGCAGGGATCGGCGCAGCAAATGCTGATTGCCCGGCGCGGGTCCTGACGCCCATGGAGCTAAGGATTTCGCATCTGATGATGAAGGGGATGACATGTCGGCTTGGCAGTGAGAATGGACGATCAGTCGCGGGCTTTCAAGACACCTACGAGATCAAGTTGGGAAAGCATGCGGCTGACCAGCGCAAATGAAGAAATTGCCGCAATCATCACCACCATCACCGCGATCGCATACGAGGCGGGGCTGATGAGAATCGGCAGCCTCACGGTCTCGGTGCTGAAGGATTTCATGATCAAAAGCGCAAGGCCGCGGCCAAACATCAAGCCGATCGGCAACGCGATGCACACCAGCAGTGCCAGCTCGCCGACCAACACGCCGCGCACTTCCGAAAGGCGAAAACCCACCACCCGCAGCGTCGCCAATTCACGACTTCGTTCAGAAAGCGCGATGCGCGAGCTGTTGTACACCACACCAAAGGCCACAATCGTCGCCAGCACAAAGTACAACTTGCGGATGATGCCGATACTCTGACCGGTCGTCTCGCGAAATGCCGCAAGCTGATCACGTTTCACCATCACCACCGCCGCCTGCGGTGTGTCCTTGAGCTCGCGCATGAAATCATCCCACCGCGCATGATCGATTGCCATGTACGCACCATTGACTGTGTCACCTTCCTTGAGCATGCGCCGCAAGGCATCAATATCCATGTACGCCGCCACGCCCGCATAATCGGTCACCAATCCCCGCACCGGCACATCGACAAACGGTCGCTTACCCTCAAGCACCTCGACGCGCAACTCGTCCCCCACCCGTACGCCCAACACCTCGGCAAGTTTTTCCGACATCACCATGCCCTCCGCCGGCAACACGATCGGCTGGTCATTGCCATTGAGCAAACGGTTCAGATCCGCCCCAGCGGGGATGCCGGTGATCGCAAGTTTCCGCTGTCGATGACCATACTTCAGACGCGCCGCCACACTGCGGATCGGTTCGGCACGGATCACGCCAGGCAAATGCTCGAGGTCATGCAAACCACGCGTCGATGTGGGATCAGTCAAAAACACCGCGACATCCTGCCGCTGCTGGCTGTTCCACTGAAAGGTGAGCAAATAATCAATGCTGTCGCTCATCGCTCCCGGCAGCACCATTAAGCCCGTCGCAAGCGAAAGACCACAGCAAGTGAAAACCGCCTGCCAAGGACGGCGCTCGATGTTGCGCAAGGCCATGCGGAAGGCCGGACTGAAAAATCGCGTCAGCCCCATGCGCTCGAAGAACGATGGCTTGAAGTCCGCCGGTGGCTCGGGCCGCATCGCCTCAGCCGGCGGCAACTTCACCGCCTGCCACACCACCGTCAGCACGCCCAGCACCGAGGCCCCCATGCTCACCGCCAGCGACAGGCCCAAGGCCGAGCGGTCCATGCGAAATGACAATTCGGGAAATTTGAAAAACATCGTGTACATCCCCACCAAGTGCTCACCCAAAACCCTCCCGCCAATCCCACCAATCAAGGTCCCAAGAACACCGATCACCAACACGAACTTGAGGTAATGCACACCAACCTGACGCGATGAATATCCTAGCGCCTTGAGCTGTGCGATCTGCTCGCGCTGCAACCTGACGATGCGCGAAAGCACCGCATTGACCATGAAGGCAGCAACACTCATGAACACCAGCGGGTACGCAAAGGACAAGGCGTGCAAGACGCGCAACTCATCGTCGAGCCGCTGCGCCGAAGATTGATCCCGCCGCGTGTGCGCGCCACCGCCACCATAAGTTTCCAACAAACGATCGATCGCCGCAATTACCGGTGCTGCCGCTGCGCCCGGCGCGAGGTCCAAACACAAATCGTTGAAGGCGCCATCCATGTCGTAGGCCACGGCAAGCGCGCGATAGTTCATCCACATGACGCTGAAACGCTTGTGGTCCGGCAGCGTCTCACCCGCCCGCGCCTCAAACACAAACTCCGGCGAAAGCCCGATGCCGCACACGCGCAATGTTTCGCGCCGACCATTGATCACCGCCACCAGCTGATCGCCTATGCGCATTTTGTTTTCGAGCGCAAAGGCCTCACCCAAGACCACCTCGCGCCGCTCGTCCGCTCGCGGAAATCGCCCACTGCGCAAAAACACGCGATTGAGTTTCTGCTCACCTCCATCCTGCGGCAGCGAAACAATCTGACCAGTCGCAGGCTCCGAAACTCCGGGCAAATCGAGCGTCACATCCACCACCACTCGCGGCTCGACCGTCGCCACTCCCGGCAAATCCGCCACCCGCTCGGCCACCGCCAATGGCGCACGCTTCAATCGCGTGAATACATCCGCCATCGCATGCTCCTGATAATACAAGGACCGCGCGGTCTCGAGCGTCAGGATCAGACTCCGCGTCATGATCATCATCGCCAAACCGCACGCCATCACCAGACACACCGCCAAGACCTGACCCTTCATGCGGCCAAGGTCGCGCAGCAACTTGATATCAAGCGGATGAATCATTTCCTACCACTTCAATTGCGATGCAGGCAGGCGCTGCGCATTGCGATGCGAACTCACGATCCGCCCATCCGACAAATGCAGCACGCGATCCGCCATCTCGGCCATCACCGCGTTGTGCGTGATCACCACCGTCAACGTGCCAAGCTCGCGGTTGATCCGCTCGACCGCTTCCAACACGGTGATGCCGGTGGTGACATCAAGCGCACCGGTCGGCTCATCGCACAGCAGCACCTCGGGCCGCTTGGCGATCGCCCGTGCAATGGCCACACGCTGTTGTTCACCACCCGATAGCTGCGATGGAAAATGATCCATCCGCGCCGAAAGCCCCACCATGTCGAGCGCCTCCTCCGGCTTCATCGGATCACGCGAAATGTCGGTGATCAGCGCCACATTCTCGCGCGCCGTGAGCGACGGGATGAGGTTGTAAAACTGAAACACAAACCCCACGCAATTGCGGCGAAACAGGGTTAGTGCTTTCTCATCAGAACCCGCCAAAGGCCAACCCTTGTAACGCAGCTCACCCGATGTCGGCACATCAAGCCCGCCCAGAATGTTGAGCAAGGTCGACTTGCCGCTGCCCGATGCTCCGAGCAGGCAAACCAACTCGCCCGCATTGAGCTCAAGGTCCACCCCATGCAAGGCCACCACATCAAGCTCGCCGGTCTGGTAAACCTTGCGCAGCTGACGGGCCTCAAACACCACCGCCGACCCGGGCGATACAGCCGTATGCGTCTCACTCGTCACAGACCCGCAAGCTAACAGCAACCGTCACAATCACAACCCGCATGTCGGGGGCTCCGTGACGGTTTCCAAACGCCACGCCTAGAGTTAAGAAACAAACGGAGAATTCCACTCTCTCGGAAATCTATTCGGATTTTTTGACCGCCTCCAACGAATCGGGGTGTATCTCGACCAGATCCGAGTCCTCAAGAAGCTTGACGATGCTTGGCCACAATTGAAGCAGCTTCGATTCCAAGTCCCGTTTCCTGATATTGCCCAGCCTTACCCATATGACTTTTGGCGGCGAACCATCCAACATGATACGATCGAAAAAATCCGTGTCCCTGGTCAAGATGTTCCAACCACGGGATCGCGCATAATCCCATAATTGTCGATCGGAGGGCCTATCGGCCACATCTGTGGCGTGAGAAGAATCGACGGGCAATATCCTGGCGATCGAAGCGGGAAGATTTTCGTCGATCAACAGGTGTTTCACGATGCAAGAAGGATGGTCGATCTGGCGGAGGCGATTTTTCGGGCATAATCGATGCACGAAAGCACATCCTCTTTAGTGAGGCGCGGATGAGCTTCTAGCACATCTTCAACCGAGTCCCCCGCGCTCAAGTAACTGAGAACGGTGTCCACCGTAATGCGGGTGCCATGAACCACAGGCCTGCCGCCACACACCTCAGGGCTGATTTCAATTCTGGAATTCATACCTTTAAAATAGGGCGTTGGGGCAAAGATGCAAGAACAAGAAGCCAAGTGCGGGCGACATGGCGGAAGAAAAAATTTCCATTCATTTCCCTGATTTCTAACATCCATGCCCCCCTTCCTCCATTCATTGCTCCACCAAAAAAAATCCGCCTGCACTCGCATGCAGACGGATTTTGATGATTGGTTTACGCTTCTGTCGCCGATCACTCAGCGGCGGCGGCGGTCTCGGCAGGTGCCTCGGCTGCGGGCTCTTCAGCCTTGGCAGCGCGGTCAACCCACTCGATCACAGCCATCGGCGCGGAGTCCGACATGCGGGCGCCGAGCTTGGTGATCCGGCAGTAACCGCCTTGGCGGTCTTTGGAAGCGGGTGCGACCTCTGCAAACAATTTTTTGACCGTTTCCTTCTGGTGAAGGAAGGCGATCGCCAAACGGCGCGAGTGGAGGTCATCCCTCTTGGCAAGGGTCACGAGTTTCTCAGCCACCGGGCGCAGGGCTTTGGCCTTGCCGAGGGTGGTCTTGATGCGTCCGTTCTCGATCAGGCTGCATGCCAGGTTGGCGAGCAGGGCCCTGCGGTGCGAGGCGTTGCGCTTGAGCTTGGAAGTTTTGTTGCGATGTCTCATCGGGTGATGCTTTCTGAGTCTGGGGTGTTAGTCGTCGAGGTTTTGAGCGATCAGATCGGCAAGGCCGACCGGTGCCTCGTCCTCGGCGCCAAGGCGAGGTCCGCGGCTGGCGGCGCTTGGTCCAGTGAGCAGCGAGGCATCGAAGGTCATGCCAAGGCCAAGACCCAATTCGACGAGCTTGTCCTTGATTTCGTTGAGCGACTTCTTGCCGAAGTTGCGGTACTTGAGCATCTCCGCCTCGGACTTCATCGCAAGTTGGCCCACGGAAGTGATGTTGGCGTTGTTGAGGCAGTTGGCGGCGCGAACCGAGAGCTCGATTTCGTTGACCGACATGTTGAGCAACTTCTTGAGCGCGGCGTTTTCTTCGCTCGACTCGGCTGGTGCTTCTTCGAAATCAACGGCGTTTTCGTCGTAGTTGACGAACACATCAAGGTGGTGGCGAAGGATCGCCGAGGCTTGCAGAAGAGCGTCCTGCGGGGTGATGCGTCCATCGGTCCAGATGTCGAGAACCAGCTTGTCGAAATCGGTCATTTGACCGACGCGGGTGGTTTCGACGGCGTACTTGACGCGGGTGACGGGCGAGAAAATCGAATCGATGGCAATGACGCCGATCGGTTGGTCCTTGCGCTTGTTTTCATCGCCGGTGGAGAAACCGCGGCCGACGCGAACTTCAAACTCGCAGTCGAACTTCACTTTCTTGTCGAGCGTGCAGATGATCTGGTCCTTATTGACGACATCGTAGATGTGATCGCCCTGGATGTCGCCGGCGGTGACGACGCCTTCCTTCTCAACCTTGATGGTGAGGATGCGTGGCTCTTTTTCGTTGTGGTTGAACTTGACCTTCTTGAGGTTGAGCACGATGTCGGTGACATCCTCAACCACGCCGGCAAGGCTGGAGAATTCGTGTTGCACGCCCGCGATGCGGACGGAAGTGATGGAGGCTCCCTCAAGCGAGGAAAGCAGAACGCGGCGCAGCGAGTTGCCGATGGTGTGGCCGTAGCCGCTCTCAAAGGGTTCGGCTACGAATTGCGCGTAGGTGTCGGTGGCGGTTTCCTCGTTGCGAACGAGGCGGTTCGGGAGCTCGAAACGAGCAAGTTTGGTGACTGACATGTTTTTCTTGGTTTGCCGGGTTACCCTCCAACGGGCTTGCGCCCCGCAAAGGGGCTGACGGAGGACCTACGGCGGATTTTGAATGCCCGCGGGCGGCGAATTAAGGGCGAGCCACTGCCGCTGGCAACCCATTTTTTGCATTTTGGCACGCTAAAATGGTCATTTGCCCCAAACGGGATCCAGTACAGGCAAAAAATCTCTGGATTTCGACCATTCTCGGGTCGACCAGTTCCAATGAATCCCCCCGGAAAAAATCGATGAAATCGAAAAAGAACCTGACCCGTTTTAGTTACAAGACCGCGGCATTTGAAGGCTGGAGGCTTTGCATCAGTCGCGGTGGCAAGACCTTCATGCGCTACTTCCCCGACAAGAAGTTCGGCGGCGCACGACGGTCTCTGGCTGCCGCCGAACGCTCGCTCGCGCGCCTCAAGCCATTGCTCGAAACCACCAAACGCGCCGGCGGCAAGCTAAGCCCCACCCTCGTGCGCAAAGCGGAAAAACTGTTGGAGGAAGCGGTCTGATGCGCCAGCATGGCCACGCCCATGCCCGCAAGCAGCTCTCCCGTCATCCACTGGTATCGTCGCGATCTCCGGATCGCCGACAATCTCTCGTTGCATCACGCCGCATCGATGGGCCGCCCGGTGATTCCGATTTATTTTTTGAGCGATTGGAAAAAATCCCACCTCTGGACCGGACCCAAGCGCCAACATTTCCTCTGCGGCTGCCTTGCATCGCTCGCCAAAAATCTCGAGACGATCGACGGCCGACTCATCATCCGCCATGGCAATGCGGTCAAAGGCCTGCGCCAAGTCATCAAGGAAAGCGGCGCAAAAGACCTATGTTTCAATAGCGATCCCGATCCCTTCGGCAAAGCGGTCGAAGAAAAAATCCGCCAACTCTGCGCGGAACTCGATGTGCGATGCCATGCGTTTCACGATCACGCCCTGCACACGCCCGATGAGGTGCTCACGCAAAGCGAACTCCCCTACAAGGTCTACACCCCCTACAGCCGCAACTGGCTCGCGCTCGAAAAACCGTCACCGGTCGGCAAGCCGAAAAAACTCAGCACCCCTGCCGGAATCAAATCGCTCCCGCTTCCAACTCTCGCCCACTGGGGCCTCAAGGAACCCGACGCGCAGCTACCCGAACCCGGCGAACGCGCAGCCCGCGAACGCTTCAAAAAAGCTCTCGGCGGCATCGTGCAACACTACGGCAACACCCGCGACATCCCCTCGCTCCAAGGCACCTCGCGCATCTCGCAGGACCTGCGCTTCGGCCTCATTTCGATCCGCACCATTCATGCCGAATTGATGAAATCCCGCGCTGCCGCCAAGGCGTCCGAGCGTGCCAGCATCGACATCTACCACAAGGAACTCGCATGGCGTGAATTTTACTTCGCGATCCTCCACCACTTTCCAAATGTGTTAGAAGAGGAATTCAACCGCGAGTGGCGCGGACTGCCATGGGATGCGCCGAACGAAAATTTCGACGCCTGGAAAACCGGCCGCACCGGCTTCCCGATCATCGATGCCGGCATGCGCGAACTCCTCGCCACCGGCTTCATGCACAACCGCGTGCGCATGATCACCGCAATGTTTCTGACCAAGGACCTGCACGTCGACTGGCGCCTCGGCGAGTCCTACTTCATGCAGCACCTGCTCGATGGCGAAATCGCCTCGAACAACGGCGGCTGGCAATGGTCGGCTGGCACTGGCGCCGATGCGGCACCTTATTTCCGCATCCAAAACCCATGGTCTCAAACCGCGCGCTACGACCCGCAAGGGATCTACATCAAACGCTGGGTGCCGGAACTCGCCGCCGTCGATCCGAAGAAATTTCTCGAGCCGCCCGCCGATGGCAATCCGCTCGCGCCCGGCTACCCGCTGCCCTGTGTCGACCACAAATCCGAACGCGATCGCACGCTCGCCATCTTCAAGCGCCATCGCGAGAATCGCTGAGATCGTCCGCGGATAACCAAAGGCAAATCCTCACGAAAAATTCCTAAGCGGATACCTTCACCGCCCAACGAAGTTTGGCGGGCCTGCTCCGCGGATTTTTATGCCTTTCCTCCGCGCCGGCCGTGATCACTCCATCGCTGACCTCCGTAAAGACACCGTCGCGCAATCCGGTCTGAAAACATTTCTTCACCCGACGATCCTCGCCCGAGTGAAATGTCAGGATCGCCACCCGTCCGCCAGGCTTGAGACAATCGGGCAAGCTTCGCAAAAACGCATCGAGCGCCGTGAACTCTTCATTGACTGCGATCCTTATCGCCTGAAACACGCGGCGCAGGGTGGGCTCTTTTTCATCTTCGGTGATTCTGGAAATCATCCTAACCGCTTGTGACAATTGCGCGGTTGTGGAAAAAAAGCGACCTGCGAGTTCCATCGCGATGGTTTCCGCTCTCGGTTCATCGGCATTCTCGCGCAAAACACTCTCAAGTTTTTCCGCACCAACGCGCGCCAACCAATCGGCCGCGCTCAAACCGCGCGTCGGATTCATCCGCATGTCCAAGGGGCCCTCATGCTTGAAGCTGAATCCGCGCGTCGGATCGTCAAACTGCATGGAGGAACATCCAAGATCGGCAAACACAAAATCTGCAAGCATGCCGCGCTCGGCGAGCAACTTAGAAATCCCGGCATAATTCGAGCGGACGGCGACAAAACATTCCGGCCCAAATCCCCTATCCCTCATGCGCCGCTCCGTTTTGGGCAACTCGATCGGATCCTGATCCATACCGATCAGCATTCCACCCGGAGAAATCCTTTCCAAAATTCTCGCGGCATGTTCTCCGTAGCCGAGTGTGGCATCGACCCCTACCATGCCCGGAGCCAAAGCCAGCGCTTCGAGGCACTCATCCATCATGATCGGGATGTGAGTGCCCGCGGGCGTTTTGCCGGATGCGATGACCTTTGCGACCGTTTCCGCATAGCGCGCAGGGTCCTGCTCTTTGTATTTCTCGGCAAAATGACGAGGATTTTTCCCGCGATACCGCTTGCGGCGCGGCGGCCTTGGCGCGGCATCATCCATCGCTTGTTCCGTCATCGTGTCCATTGCTCGCAGAGACGCTGAGATTCGTCAAAACCCAAGTGAACAAGTTCCATGTCTGCGTGATATCCTTTTTTCTTTCGCATGTTTCAACTTTGGGGGAACCTTGCGCCGCCCATGAAAATCGGCATCGCGCAAATCAACTCCGTCGTTGGCGACTTCCCAGGCAACGCCAAACGACTTATCGCCGCCTATCGTGAATGCGTCGATCAGGGCGCGGAACTGGTGATCTCACCCGAGCTCTCCCTCGTCGGCTATCCCCCGCGCGATCTGGTTTTCAAATCAAGCTTCGTGCCGAAATGCCTTCAGGCTCTCGACTACCTTGCCGAAGAAATCCGTGAGATCCCCATGCTCGTCGGCTATGTCGACCACCATCACCCGCGCCAACCCGGTAAGCCGTTCCGCAATGCGGCCGCATGGCTCGAAAACGGAAGCGTGCGTCACCGGGTTTGGAAAACCTTGCTTCCAACATACGATGTCTTCGACGAACGACGCTACTTCGAACCTTCGGAGTCATGCGCTCCCTTCGAATGGAACGGCATGCGCATCGGCATCACCATCTGTGAGGACATCTGGACCGAAGATTATCTCGATCGCCCGCTTTACAATCGGGATCCGGTTAGCGAACTCAGCGAACAAGGCATCGATCTCATGCTCAACCTCAGCGCTTCGCCATTCCATCTCGGCAAGCCTGATTTACGCCGCTCAATGATCGGTGCCATCGCCCGCAAACACCGAATGCCGGTGGTTTATTGCAATGCCATCGGCGGTCAGGATCAACTCGTCTTCGACGGCCATTCGCTGGTGATCGGCCCGAATGGACGGATCATCGAGCAATTTCCCGGATTCAACGAATCATGCAAAGTGGTGAATCCCTTCGATTCAAAGGAAGATGACGATCTTCTCAATGGCTGCGACGCATCGCAGCTTTACCATGCCCTGGTTCTCGGCTTGCGCGATTACGCACACAAATCCGGCTTTTCCAGCGCGTGTCTCGGCTTGAGCGGTGGCATCGACTCGGCGCTCACCGCCGCCATCGCGGCCGATGCCCTCGGCGCGGAAAATATCCATGGCCTGACGATGCCCAGCCCGTATTCATCGCGCGGCAGCATCAATGATTCGTTCACGCTCGCAAAAAATCTCGGTATTCGCTGCGATGAAATTTCGATTTGCGCGGCTTTCGAATCGATCAAGACGACCATGCGGCCCTTGTTTGCCGGAAAACCCGAGGATGTGACCGAAGAAAACATGCAGGCGAGAATTCGCGGACTGCTTTTGATGGCGCTCTCGAACAAGGACAATCACCTGCTACTCACCACCGGCAACAAGAGCGAGCTCGCCGTCGGTTATTGCACGATTTACGGCGACATGTGCGGAGGTTTGGCGGTCATTTCCGATCTGCCAAAAACCCGCGTCTATGAGGTCTCGCGCTGGCTCAACCGTGAGCGTGAAATCATTCCATGGCACACGATTGAAAAGGCCCCCAGCGCCGAACTTCGTCCGGATCAGAAGGACCAAGACACACTACCGCCCTACGACATCCTTGATGCGATTCTTGAGCTTTATGTCGAGCACCACCTATCGGCCGATGAGATCATCGCGCGCGGATTTGATGAGACCACCGTGCGATGGATCCAGCGCCGCGTCGATCTGAACGAATGGAAGCGGCACCAAGCGGCACCGGGCCTGCGTGTCACCAGCAAGGCATTCGGCATTGGCCGGCGCATGCCGATCGTGCAGCGCTTCGATGGCTGATCCCTCGCCGCTGCCAAACCAGCGACATCAAGCTTCGAATTCACGGGCCGGCGGACCGCTCTCAAAGCGCATGAGATTGGCAATAAAGGTGAGCGGGACGTGACCGGTCTCGCCATTGCGGTTTTTCGCGAGCACCAACTCGGCTTTGCCGGCTTCGGCTTCCTTCTCCTCCTCATCCTCCGCATAGTAGGCGCTGCGGTATAGCAGACCCACCATATCGGCATCCTGTTCGATCGATCCCGACTCACGCAAATCCGACATGCGGGGAACACCGACACTTTTTCCGCTGCGGGTTTCGGGCCCGCGGTTGAGCTGCGCCAGAATCACGATCGGCACCTGCAACTCCTTCGCCAGACTCTTGATGCCGGCGGAAATTTCGGCAATTTCCCGCTCGCGGGAGTTTTCCGCCTGCTTGGTGCGCGACCTCATCAACTGAAGATAATCGATTGCGATAAATTCCAGCCCTTCGTCGCGCTTTTTGCGGCGGGCCTTGGCACGCACTTCGTTGATCGTGATACCTGGCGTATCGTCGATGAACATTCGTGCAGCGGAAACTTCCGTGGCCGCTCGCTGGATGCGGGTCAAATCGGCCTTGGTCGCCTTGTAACCTCGCGTCAGCTGACTCAAAGCAAACTTTGCCCGCGAAAAAACCAAGCGCTGCACGATCTGGAACGAACTCATTTCACACGAAAAAACAAGGCTCGGCTTCGATTGCTCGATGCAAACATGCTCGACGATGTTCATCATCAGCGAGGTCTTGCCCATCGACGGACGGGCGGCGATGACAAACATTTCTCCAGGCTTTAGCCCATTGCTCATCCGATCAAGCTCTTCATAGCCGGTCGATATGCCCTGCGCGCCTTTTTCGCCTGCAAGCAATGCCTGGAACTGGTCGATCACATGATCAACCGATTGCTTGATGCTTGGAGCCTGAGAGGTTTCGGAGCCTTCGCGAATCGCCAGAATCTTCGCCTCGACGGTATCCAGTAGTCCGGCAACCTCATCGGGCGAATCGTAGGCTTGTTCGATTGCCTCGTTGGAATTCTGGATGATCGAGCGAAGAACATGCTTGTCCTTCACCAATTGCAGGTGGTGACGGAAATGTCCGGGACTTGGAGCGTAGGAATAAATTTCCGTCACCGCACCGGGACCACCGACACGGTCGAGCAGGCCGCGGTCGAGCAACTTCTGCACCAGCGATACCAGTTCGACTTCCTGCCCCTGTTGGAAAAGTTCTTCGAGCATGCCGTAAAGCGACGCATGCCCCGGCAGATAAAAATGCTCCTTGGTCAGCTTTTCCTCGATCGCGATACCGATGTATTCCTGCGGTTCCTTGAGCATCGAAGAGAGCAGACTTTTCTCAGGACCCACCGCATGCGGCAGTGCCCGCGTCACATCGCCCACATCAACCGCCGCCTGTTGCAAATTGACAGGAGCTGCGCTGGCGGCGCTTGGCGTTTTCAGATCGGTCGACATCAGACGAAATTGCACGAAATCGACAGCAGCGCGTCAATGTCGGCATGATGCGAATAAGTGTGAATAACCATGGAGTGGAATCCGCAAGATCCAGCCCCAAGCCTTGCCCGATGCAGCCACTTTCGGCAATCTCCCCGAATGCGAGCGGTCATACAACGGGTCTCCGAAGCGAGCGTCTGCGTGAACGGCACCACCGTCTCCACCATCGGGCGCGGACTGCTGCTTTTGCTGGGCGTCGGGCCATCAGATACGAATGAGGATGTCGAGTGGTTGGCTGGAAAAATTTCCAACATGAGAATTTTCGCCGATGCGGACGGAAAAATGAACCTAAGCGTCTGCGACATTTCCGGTGACCTTCTGGTGGTCAGCCAGTTCACGCTTTACGCATCGACCAAAAAAGGAAACCGCCCGTCATTTCTCGAATCTGCAGCGCCGGATATCGCTGAGCCACTTTACCGCAATTTCTGTGTGGCGCTTGAAAAAAGGATCGGTAGGCCTGTGGCTCATGGAATCTTTGGTGCAGACATGCAAGTCAAATTGGTCAATGACGGACCGGTGACGATCATCATGGATTCTCGCTCAAGGGAGTGATGAATTTCTTCGTGGCCTGATGATTCAACGAAACCATTCATCAGGTCCGCCAGGCGCGAGCAACGGAAGGTTCAGGACACTTTTGTCCTTCGGGACCACAAGCCGCTCTTCAAGAAGTAAAATCGCCTGAGATACACCATAAACTGGAAACCCCTCACGTGTCCGCCGCCAGTGCATGGACAGTATCTCGTAAGCATTTTCGGGTGTTCCAAAAATTTCGACTGCTGAAGCCAGCAGATCCATTTGCGGATTTTCCCACGCCTGGAAAACAAAGAGCAGCGCCTTCAATGTGGGCGTGTGGTTGATCTTGCCCTGCGCGTAGAGCATTCTCGCTTCTATCAACGCCTCGGCCTCCCTTCCATCGACACGTGCGAGCGCGTAAAATGCCGAACGCTTCACATAGCCAAGCGCATTGCCGGACGCGTCGGCTTTGCGATAGGCATCCGCTGCGGCGGCAAATGTCGCGTTTTTGTCCCTAAACGCCGGGTATTTGTTGGAATCGGAAAGTAAAAAACCCAAACTGGCGAGCAGGCTCCAATCATCGGGATTGTTGCGGATGCCCCTTTCGAGAAAGGCTCGACCCTTCAGGATCGACATTCGCCATGCCTCACGACGGCGGAGTGGCGGAAGCTTTGAATCGTTGATGTAATACGATGCCGCGTTGTATGCCATGTGCCATGAGCCGGTTTCCCAGTAATATCGGGTCCGAGGCGCGAGATCGACGATGGTGTTGAAGGTTTCCTCGACATCCTGCCAGCGCTGTTCGGTGAAATAGGTGAATGCGCGCAGGTTTAGAAATGTGGCAACCAGCGTGCGCAGCCCGCCGAGCGCGACCGCCGAGCATGTCTGGCCGATTTTGTCGCGTGTACCAATTTGCAAGGCTGGCGGAAACAGTCCCGCATCGCGCAAAGAAGAACCAAGTGCCTGCTCATAGGGCATGCGCGCCACTCCGAATGCAAGCAACGCCACCCCAAGAATCGCGATTTTGATCCAACCACTCACAGGATTAAAATTCCTTGTCCGCAAAAATGAACCACGACGCGAATGTGAAGAACACCGCGTAATAAAGCCCGACCAGCGCAAGCTTCGCGAGAGCGATCATCGGCAGCGCCTGACCCTCAATCACTGCGTCAATGACATTGAAAAGCTGGAAATCCGGCAACACCAGCGAAAGCAAAAGCGAGGCGATGCGCGCAAAGACTCCCTCACCCGCCTCGCCGGTTTGGATGTAGAGGTTGCGGGCATCCGCTTGGAAGTGGCCGATGAAGTAGATGAGGAAACTGACAATCGTTGTGAATAGCGTGCTGGATGAAAAGGTGGAGATCAGCAAGGCCAGCGAGGCCATGATGGAGGCCCGCAGAAAGACCGCAAAGACCGCACCTTGTAGTGAAGCGTTTGGCCCGCATTTCAGCGTTTCATTGCGAAGTGAAGCGATGGCGTCCTGCGGCCAACCCAATGCCTTTGCCATCTCCATCTGCTGGGCAAGGACCATGTTGGTACGCACATGGAGAACGCCGCTCATCAGCGCATCCATCAAAGCCAGAGAGACAAAAACCAGCAACAGCACGCCGAGCAGTTTTCCCGCAAGGTAATCGAGACGCGGCACCGGTTTGGCAAGAATCGTGTACAAAGTGCGGTCTTCCGCATCCTTGGGCAGCAGCAATGCGGTAGCGACCACCGAAAGAACCACCGAAAACAAGGTCATCGCGCCTAGCGACCAACTCCTGATCGATCGCAGCACATTCGCTCCGACGGCCTCCGGACCCTCATGCTGTGGCAGATCGAAGAAATTGCTCGCGATCACGATCACCGCGAAAACCGCCAAAAAGTAAAACACCTTCATCCTCACGAGTTGCGTGAAGGTATGGGTGGCGATGACCCAGATCCGACTCAGATGTGATCCTTTCGATGAGGTGATGGCGGTGCTCATGGTGCGTCTTCGCTGATTTCACGGAGGAACAATCTTTCAAGGGTGGTGCGCGGCTTGCCGGTTTTCACCACCGTGGCACCGGGTGTTGATTCGACCAGCGCCCTGATTTTTTCCAAAAGCTCGGGAGACGCGTCGCGCAGTACGATCTCCGATTGATCCTCGATGGCGATCAGATCTTCCAGCCTGCCCTCGCGGACCAACTTGCCGCGAAAAATGATTCCCACGCGGTCACAGACCTCCTGCACCTGTTCAAGAAGATGCGAGCAGAGGAAGACCGTGATGCCGCGTTCGCGAAGCTTGAGAATCAAATCGCGGATCTGGCGCGAGCCAAGCGGATCGACTCCGGCGGTTGGCTCGTCCAAAATGACAAGGCGCGGTTCTTGGATCAATGCCTGCGCCAGGCCAATCCGTTGCAGCATGCCTTTCGAATATCCACCAAGCCGACGGTCGCGCGCACCCTCGAGGTCGACCAACGCGAGCAACTCACCGACCCGATCATCAAGCGCCCGCCCGCCAATGCCGCAAAGCTTGCCATAGAACTTCAAGGTTTCAGCACCGCTGAGGTGTTTGTAAAAATAGGGGTTTTCCGGCAAAAATCCCACTTCATTGCGCGAATCGACCTTCAGGGAATCGCGCCCGTAAATCGAGCACTGGCCAGACGATGGCGCCACCAAACCGAGCAGCGCCTTCATGGTGGTCGATTTGCCCGAGCCGTTCGGTCCGATCAGGCCGTAAACTTCGCCCGGCATGATGCGGATCGAGACATCATCAACCGCACGCAATGGCCGACGCCGGAAGGAGGTTTTGAACTCCTTGACCAAATTGCGAATTTCAACTGCGGGGGACGGATCAGCCATCGACATCAAAATCTAGTTTTGGCCGCAGCGCGTGGCAACGGCCAAATGAGAATCACAGGCAGATCCGCCGGAACAAGACATCAAGCGGAAGCTGCAGGCCGATGTAAAAATCGCCAAACTCGGCATAACGGGCGGAAACCTCATCAAAGCGCATTTCGTAGACAATCGCTTTGATGTCAAATGTGTCCTTGGCCAAAAGCGTCACGCCCCACTCGAATTCATCCAAGCCGGTCGACCCGGTGATGAGCTGAAGAATTTTTCCCGAGTATTTGCGGCCGACACGCGCGTGCCCGGCCATCAGCTTGCGCCGCTCCTCGTAGCCGAGCGAATACCAGTTGTCATCGCCGCTGCGGCGCTTTGACATCGGATAAAAACAAATCACCGGCCAGTCGGGCAAGACCGGGTACAGGCGATGCTTGAGGTAGTGGGCCATTCGTTGGTCGAACTCCACAAGTGCCGCCTCGAACTCCTCACTGCCCTCGGTCATGCCCTTTTCACCGATCAACGTCTCGGCCGCATATTGCTCGCGCGTTGTGGTGTATTCCGATGATTCGGTTTGCGAAAGGTAGGAGTACACCGGGCTCAGGATTTCCGGCCCAAGCGATAGGCTGATCTGTTTCTCATACGTGTTGAGCATTTGCAGGTCGGGGCCAAGCAACATGAAACCCAGATCCGCCTTCGGCGTCGTGACGGAGAAAATCAGCAGGTGGGTGTTGGTGGTGGCGCGAATTTCCTGCACCAACTCAGTCAGCCGTGTTTTGGCCTGCCTTTTCTCATCATCGCCGTAAAGCGACCACTGCGCGTGATCGACATGGTAGAACAAGTGCATCACATGCCAACCTTCGCGTGGCACGACCGGGGAGATTTCTGAGGCGGACATGGCGAAACAATCAGCGACGCTCGGCGGAAATGTCCATCTCGAAGAGTTTGACGAAACTTTCCTCGGAAACATTTTTCCCGCCGCCCTCATAAACCTCAATCCTCCAAGGTTTGCTTTCGCCGGTGCGGTAAGCGGCGTGCATGCCGATCTCATCAAAACCGGCGGTGGCGGCAAAGATGATCTTTCCTTCGGTCGTGACCTGGCGAGTGATGACGTCCCCAACCGAGTCGCCATTCTCATCGCGGAACAAAACCCGCAAGACGCCAGGACCCCCGGAGCAGGACAACTCCAACACGGGCAACATCCGGGTGCCTCGCCTCACCACATCGGCTTCCGGACCCGACTGCACCACATCGCGCCAGTAAGTATTCGCCGCACGAACCGTCAACAGTTTGCCGCCGATTGGAAATTTGACCTTTCTTGAATCCAGCGACTCCATGGGAAGACGCGTCGCCGAAAACATCAGAAACCCAGCAAAAATCGCCAGCAAAGCAACAATCAGCGCACCCATGCCCAACTTTTCGAGCTTGGAAAAATTCGACTGCCAACGCGGGGCCACTGGGTTGGCAGTCTCACTCGGCGCTTCTGAAACCAACGGCTCCACCGGAGCGGGCGCGACAGGCTCCACAGCTGCGACAGCGGGAACTTGCTTCTCGAGGGGAGGAGAAACATCGAGCTCCGCAAGTTTTACGGCATCTTCCATTTCCTTGCCCGTGGCCTCACCTCCATCGTCGACCCACTTTTCCAAATCATCAAACACATGGGAAAAACCCGCCAATTTGGGAGACTGTGATGCCGACGATGAAGAGTCCTTTTGACGCTGAATGTTCAGCCTCACTCGGCTATCGCCAGAGTCCATGGACTTTGTCAGCTCGCCGCTTGCTCCAACCGCCGGCGACTTTTTTTCAAGACCGGGTGAGCCAATCACCCTCTGCATGCGTGCAGGATTGACCGACGGGATACCTTCACTTTTGGGTCCGAATGTCTTTGCTCGCATCGGATTGGCCGGTTCCTCATCGTCCAGATTCCACAAGCCGATCTCATGCGATGCCTCCCCGCTGCCTTGGCTGGGGGGAGCGACCTTTTCGATACGGGAAGCATCCTTTGGGTCGTGTGCGTCGTTGGAACTCATGGCTTGGAAAGTAGGAGTCATTACCTCCAAAAGTCAGGTTTGACCAGCTCGAAGATACGCCTGCCTACACGCAAATTTCCGGTTGCATATATAGGATTTTGGGGCCATCAAGGTGCTCGCAACCGATTTCCTCCCATGGCAGACCGAGAAGACAAAAACGCGGAAAACATCAACGGCAAATTCTATGTCGATAGCCAGTGCATCGACTGCGACCTCTGCCGCGAAACCGCTCCGGCCAATTTCACCCGTGCCGACGACGAAGGATATTCGTACGTCTTCAAACAACCGGAAAACGACGAAGAAGCCGCGCTGTGCCGCGAGGCGATGGAGGGCTGCCCGGTGGAGGCCATCGGCGAAGATGGCGACGCCTAACCGCCGCCTACCATGAAACCCAAAGATCCATCCGGCGGAATCCGCGAGGAAATTCTGCGGGAGTGGAGAGGCTGCGACGAGGCGGTCGATTCGAATGCCAGAATCACGACTGCTGAAAAATGGATCCGCAATGTCCTCAAAACGGTCGGCGACGGCGACGGACTCGATGAAGAACTCGTTCGCTCGACCTGGAAGGACCTTGCCGGTGATTTCATCGCAAGCCACACGGAACCTGTTTCCGTGCGAAATGGCCACCTCGTGCTGCGCGTCACCCAACCCGCGATGCGTTTTCATCTCGAACAAATGAAGCCGATGCTGCTCACACGCATCCGCGAACAACTTGGCGAACAACGCATCAAATCGATCAAGTTCACCCTCGGCTGAAAACCACTTTCATGTTTCGCAACCTCATTTTCGATTGGTCCGGCACGCTCGTCGATGACCTCGGCCCGGTGATCGAGGCGACCAATGCGGTCTTTGAGCGCTACAATTTGCCGCCATTCGATCGCGACAATTTCCGCCGCCAGTTCCGCCTGCCTTACTCGGAATTTTATGCGGAGTTTCTGCCCGACATTTCGCTCGCAGAACTCGAGATCCACTTTCGCCCGGCATTCAGCGCGGCAAAGACACCCGTCACCATCCTGCCGCACGCCCGTGAAAAACTCGAGTGGTGCACGCATCATGGCATCCGCGCATTCGTGCTGACCTCAATGGATACCCAAGCCTTCGAGCAACAGATGGATGAGTTCAAGCTCCGCCAGCATTTCGAGGCGACCTACTCGGGTGTCGTCGACAAGCGCGACATGATCCATGAAATCATCGGGCGCCACCGCCTCAAAACACACGAGACCGCCTTTGTCGGCGACATGACCCACGATGTGGAAACCGCGCGTCATGGCGGGCTTTCATCAATCGCCGTGCTCACCGGATACCAACACCCGGAAGTGCTTGCCGCCGTGCGTCCCGACCTCACGGTGCCCGACCTCGAAGTGCTGCGCAATCTCATGCACCGGCAGGTCGCCGCGCGCCCGATCACCACCGTCGGCGCGTTGATCCACGACGGCGCAGGTCGCGTTCTCATGATCCGCACCCACAAGTGGTCAGGCCTCTGGGGCATCCCCGGCGGAAAAATCAAACGCGGCGAATCATCGCTCGATGCCCTCACGCGCGAAGTTCTTGAGGAAACCAACCTTCAAATTTCCGACATCGAATTTGTGTTGAATCAGGATTGCATCGCATCGCCTGAATTCATGCACCCGGAGCACTTCATCCTGCTCAACTATGTCGCCCGCGCCACCGGCACGGATGTGCAACTCAACGACGAGGCCGAGGAATTCGTGTGGCTTACACCCGCCGAAGCACTCAAGATGCCGCTCAATACCCCAACCCGCGTGCTGCTCGACGAAGCACTCGCCCGCAAGCTCATCCCCCACGCCCATGCCTGACCAAATCGAAATCCGCCGACTCAAGGTCCATGCCCACATCGGCGTGCCCGATGACGAACGCTCATCACCTCAGGTCCTGCTCGTCACCGCGCGACTAACCCCAAGCCAAGGCTTTGACGGCCTTGCCGATGAGATCTCTCGCACGGTTGATTACCACGCGGTCGCCATCCAAATTCAGGAACTTGCCGCCGCACGCCCACGCAAACTGATCGAAACACTCGCCACCGAGCTCTGCGATTTTCTTCTGCGCCAACATCCTCTCTCGAAAGTCGCGATCAGCATCGAGAAACACATTCTGCCCGACACCGAATGCGTCGCCGTGCACATCGAGCGCAGCCGCTGATCGTCATCACGAAATCTCGCCGCCGATCCACGCGAGAAATTCCTGATTGCCATCCGTGCCGGTGATCGGCGATGCAATCAGCCCACGCCACTCGCGTCGGCATTCCTCCACCACAAAGCGCCGGATCTTTTCCACCGCGCGCTCATGCAAGGCCGGATCGCGAACGATGCCGCCCTTTGAGATGTCCTCACGGTCGAGTTCGAACTGCGGCTTGATCAAACAAACGACGCTACCCTCGTCATCAAGCACCGAAAAAACAGCCGGCAAAACTTTGGTCAATGAAATGAAAGATAAATCCATCACCGCCAGGCGGACTTTTTCACCGATGTCTTCGGGCACCATGTGACGCGCATTGAATTGCTCTTTCACCACCACCCTCGGGTCATTGCGAAGTTTCCACACGAGCTGATTGGTGCCGACATCGACCGCGTGCACCTTTACCGCGCCATGCTGCAGAAGGCAGTCGGTGAAACCACCGGTCGAGGCACCGACATCGATGCAGACCCACCCGGTAGGATTGATCCCGAAGGCCTCCAGCGCACCCTCGAGCTTGATCCCTCCCCGCCCGACAAATTTCGGTTTTTCCCTGACCTCGAGCGCCGCGTCCTCCGCCAACTTCTGCCCCGGCTTGTCGATCACCCGGTCGCCGATGCGCACCTCGCCGGCAAGGATCAGGCGCTTGGCCTGCTCCCTCGACTCACACAGCCCCTTCTCGACCAGAAGGACATCGACTCGCTCAAGTTTCATCGGATTTCGGCACCATCATATTTACCCCGGCCCAATGCGCAAGCCGCAGCGCGAAATCGAATCACACCCGCCTTGCCAGCCACCCGGCTTGAAGTATCTTCGTGGCCACGCCCATGACGCAGTTTCTGAAAAAATTCCTCGGCATGAACTGGCTCATGGTTCTCGTGATGTATGCCCTGCTGGCATTCGGCGTGCTCATGATCGAGAGCGCGGCAAGGCATCTGTCCATCGGCGAGCAAGCCCTCAAGGAATTTGGCGGCGCAGGGGCATGGTACGCATGGATGCAGCAGCGCTGGATCATTATCGGCAGCGTGGTGTACTTCGCCACCGCCCTCATCGACTACCGCTGGATCCGTTGGCTCGGCATCCCATTCTACCTCGTTGGCCTTGGATTGATGATCCTCGCCATGCAGCAGGACGATTCGGTTCACCGCCTTTCACTCTTCGGCCTAAGTTTCCAACCAGCACAGCTCGGCATCACCTCCGGCATCATCCTGATCGCATGGCTTTCGCAGGACCTGCCAAAACTTCATCCTTGGTTTGCATCGCCGATTGCGCGCATTTCCCTCATCGCATCGATCGCCGCCGTGCCATTTCTCATGGTGATGAAAATGGGCGACATGGGTTCCGCCTTGGTTTGGATTCCAGTGGTGGTGGTTGCCCTGCTCGTGACGGGCATACCGTTTCGATATCTCACTTTCATGGGCTTCATCGGGGCCGGACTTTTGCCGCTGCTTTATTTCGTGGTGTTGCCATTGGTTTCAAAACGCGGACCCGAACGCATCGACACATGGCTGCGCATGCTGCAAGGGCGCGAGGTCGATACGAGCAATGAAGCCTATGCGCCCTACAACATCTCCATGGCCGTCGGCAAAGCCGGATGGAAAGGGGTCGGCTGGAATGCGGGACCCGAAACTGGGTCGCTGCATGCCAAAGCCTTCATTCCGAAAGACACGGCACACAACGACTATATCTTCGCAGTCATTGCCGAAGAAACGGGTTTTCAAGGCGGCCTCATCATGATCACCGCCTTCGCCATTCTCATGGTGCAGGGCCTCATCATCGCGTTCTACAGCCGAGATGTCGCAGGTCGACTGCTCGCAAGCCTCGTCGTCGCACTCTTTTTTGCGCACGTCTTCGAAAGCATCGGCATGTGCCTGCTGCTCACCCCGATCACCGGCATCCCGCTGCCGCTGGTAAGCTACTCGGGAACCTTCGTGGTGGTCTGCATGATGCTCCTCGGCCTGGTGCAAAGCGTCTGGATCCACCGTTCGCCCGATTCGGAAGGTGGCGAAATCGGGAAAATTGCCTGATTTCAACGCATTTTCCGCATCATAACGATTTTTCCGTGCTTGCCCGCCGATCCACGCGAGGTTATCTCGCGCGCGCATGGCAAAGAAACCAGTAGTTCTGATCATTCGCGACGGATGGGGCGTCAACCCCGGCGGTCAAGCCACCGCCCAAAAGGATGGCAACGCCACCCTCCTCGCCCACACCCCTTTTCACGATGAAATGCTCGCCGCCTATCCCAAGGGCTTTCTCAGCGCCTCGGGTCTCGATGTCGGCCTGCCCGATGGACAAATGGGCAACTCGGAAGTCGGCCACCTGAACCTCGGCGCCGGCCGTATCGTGTATCAGGACCTCACACGCATCAATAAAGCCATCGCCGAAGGCACGCTCGCACAAAACGCGGTCTTCACCACCGCTCTCGAAAAAGCGAAGTCTGGCCGACTCCACTTCATCGGACTCGTTTCCGACGGCGGTGTCCACAGCCATCAGGATCAACTCATCGCGATGATCCGCCTCGCCCATCAAGCCGGCGTGAAGGACATCATGATTCATGCGATCACCGACGGCCGCGACACCTCACCCACCGGCGGCGAAGGCTATCTCGCAAAAGTCGAAGACGAGGCCGCCAAATGCGGCGCACGCATCGCCACCGTGATCGGACGCTACTTTGCGATGGACCGCGACAAACGCTGGGACCGCGTGAAACTTGCGTGGGACGCAATCGTGCTCGGCAAAGGTGAGCCGCGCGAGATCCTCGCCAGCGAGGCTGTTGCGGATTACTACCGCGAAGATAAGACCGATGAGTTCATGCCGCCGATGATCTTTGCCGAGGCCGACACCCAACGCATCCGCGACAATGATGTGATCCTCTTCTTCAACTTCCGCGCCGACCGTGCCCGCGAAATTTCCGATGCTTTCCTCAAGCCCGATTTCGATGGCTTCGACCGTGTCGTCACGCCCACGACACACTATGTGACACTCACCGAGTACGACGAAACCTACAGCTGCCCGGCGATCTTCGCGCCAGAGAAACTCGACATGGTGCTCGGCCAAACCGTCGCCGCCGCAGGGCTCAACCAGCTCCGCATCGCGGAGACGGAGAAATACCCGCATGTCACGTATTTCTTCAACGGCGGCGCCGAACAAGCCAACGCCGGCGAGGATCGTGTGATCATACCCTCGCCCAAGGATGTGCCGACCTATGACTTCAAACCGCAAATGAGCGCGCCGGAAGTCACCGACACCGTGGTTTCCAAACTCAAGGACTACGACCTCGTAATTTTGAATTTCGCCAACCCCGACATGGTCGGTCACACCGGCGTGGTCGAAGCCGCGATCAAAGCGGTCGAAACGATCGACGCCGGCGTCAAAGCGGTCGTCGAGGAAACCCTCCGCCTCGGCGGCAAGCTCCTCATCACCGCCGACCACGGAAACTGCGAATACATGCGCAATCCCGATGGCTCACCCAACACCGCCCACACGACTTTCCTCGTGCATGTGGTCTATGTCTCCAGCGACTCGGATAAATTCAAAGTGAAGGACGGCATCCTCGCCGATGTCGCCCCCACCCTGCTCGATATGCTGGGCGTACCCAAGCCCGCCCAAATGACCGGCCATTCTTTGCTCGAAAAGAAGTGATCGATGAGAAAACCGGATTGTCACGCCCGGTTCTCTGCCTTGCGCGCGTTTTCAAGCACCATGGCCACCGCGCCAAAGATCAGAACCACAAGCATCGCGAGATAGAAGCCCCAGATCGTCGACTTGCCGGCGGTGAAGCCGTAGTTGTGCAAACCAACTCCGAGGAAATTCACATGCCACCACGAGAAGGTCACCACGATCGCGGTAAAGACCGATGCCAAGTGGAGACCCCACTCGCGAAGAAATCCACCCAGCCGCGCGTGCAGAATCGCCAACGTCCACAGCACAATCATCAGCGCGCCATTTTCCTTCGGATCCCATCCCCAGAAGCGGCCCCACGAATAGTTGGCCCAGATGCCACCGAGCACCGTGCCCACGAGTGATAGGAAAAGCGTGAGGCAGATCATGCCGTAAACCGCACGCGTCAATGAACGTCGCAGGCCCGCATCGCCACCATCAAGCCCAAGACCACGCATCAGGATGTAGCCGGTCGACATGAACGCGCTCAGCAAACCGCCGGAATATCCCAGCGTGATTGTGATGACATGCGTCGCGAGCCAGAAGTTTGAATCCAACACGGCCACAAGCGGGTCCATGTGATCCGTGGCATCGCCCAATTCATAGCGACGCGCCAGAATCAAAAGGATGGTGCCGACGATCGGCGCCATGCCGAGCGCGAAACGACGGCCGGCCATCCATTCAACGATCAGCGACAACATCACTACTGTTGTGCCGATGAAAATGATCGTGTCATAAAGATTTCCAATCGGCGGACGTTGCATGATGACGCAACGCATCACGATCGCCGAAACGCAGCAGGCCAAGCCGGCAAGGGTAAGCCCCCACACCGCCCACGACAAACGTGTGGCAAGACGCAAACCACCGCCAAACCACATGCCGAGCGCCGCTAACGTACCCATTAAGAAAAACACGATGGCATAAAGGAACTTATCGCTGCGTTGGTAAACGGTTTCGAGGCGTACCGAACCACCCTCGCCGCGAGCCTTGGCCCTCGCCTCGATCCTATCACGAAAAGCCGACCAGTTTTTGCGGAATGCGACTTCGTCACCCGAGCTCCTCGCAATCGCTTCAAGTGCCTTCACATCGTCAATCGAAGTCTCGGCATCTTTCGCGCTGCCGGTCATGACATTCATGATCGCACTGCCCGCACTCTGCCATTGCTTGTCGGATGCTTCCGCAGGCGGCAGCACAAACAGTCCGAACTTCGCGAAATTTGCCGCATCCAAAACCTGCTGTAGCAGGCCCTGCAAACGTCCGCCCATCGCATTGCCCGCAACACGCGATTCTTCGATCTGACTCCGGATCTGCGGCGCTGTCATCATCAGCGCGCTCATCTCCGCACGACGGTCGGGCCCACCAGCCTCACCGGATCCAGGCAACACCACCCCCGCCCTCGCGAAGGAAAAATACCCGAGCAGACTCTCGTAGGTCCGCATATTTGCCGACAGATCCGCGAGTTGGTTTTGCAGCGGATCACGCTTCTTCGCTTCGATCATCTCAAAGCCCTTCACAAGCTCGCCAAGCTTCTCACGGCCGGGCTCAATTTCCTCATACGAATAGCGATCGCGCTTGCCGCGTGGTTTCACGCCGATCGACTCAAGCGCCGCCGAGTTGTCGACCCGGAAGGTTGGTTGCTTCATCGCAAACTGCGGGCGGAAAAGAATGTCGAGCAACCAAGCAGTCGGCTTGACTCGGTATTCCTTGCCTTCGGCATCGGCAAGTTTCATCGAGCGCGCACCATGAATGCTCAGCATCGAGAATCCGGCATAAGTGCCAAACGGCTTGATCCGACCACCATCTTGCAGCGGCAATGTCTCAACCTCACGCAAGGTCTCCTTCGACCACGGGACATAGCCCTCGACACTGCGCAGGTCACCTTTCGGCATCATGTCGACGAGCATATTGTAAAATGCGGCACACACTCCGACCGCAATGATCGCAGCCGCAATGCGGCGCCCGGCACGCGATGGTTGGTCAGACATGGTTCTTCTTGCGGCTGGTGGTTCCGAGGTAGGTGAAAAGCTTGAGCAGGAATGTCACCAACATACCGAAGGTGACGATGTAGAGGCTGTACTCGGGCCACATGTCGGCAGGATTGCGCACAACCTCAAAGACCGAATAAAGCTGCTGCCCCGGCCCCGCTCCTGGCGGACCGTAGCTCGCTTGGAAAAAGGTCAACCCCTCATAGCGCATCGGCTCGTTCATCTGAATCGTCACCTTCGATTCATCGCCCTTTTCGATGCGCGTGACATGGCTCACAAACTTCGCCGGTCTGGTTGTTCCCGGGTGAAACTCGGCGTTGAATTCTTCCAAACGCAAAGCGAATGGCATCGGCCACAGGCGCTTGCGCATGTCGACGGTGAAGACGCGGTTCTCATGCCTGATGGTGAAGGGATGAAAACTCGCACCCGCAAGAATGAAGGGCGTTTGTTTGCTGCCATCGCGGTTGATGACCCGCGCATAGCATGCCGCGGTGTTGGACTCGGCATTCACTTCCTCCGGCCGCGGCATGAGGTAGTAGCCATCGACGACGAGTGGACTGCCGCTCGGCGCTCGCTCGACCACAGACACCGGCAATGCGTTTTTTTCGTATCCGGCAATCTCCAGATCAAAGGGCAAGTTCGGGAATCGGAAAATCCGCTGATTGCCACCCGTGAGATCCAAAATGTCACGACCACCGATCACATGGATGTCTGCCGATTTGCCGTCTTTGACTTCAGCAACCTCGACGACGTACTCGAAGTAATCTTCCGCCGCGTCGTTGGTCTCACCCTCACCCACCGCCATGTTTCCGCGCTGCGAAAAGTGGTGAGCGACGCCGCCCGCGATGAGCATGAAAATGATGCCGAGGTGCGAGATGAGATTGCCAATGTGCTTCCACCCTTTGCGGATGCGAATCACGCCGCCAAGCGTGAGATTGATCACCAAAACCACGCCGACCCAATAACCACCGGGCAGTGGCAAGGGCACCAAGCGACCGCCGATCTCGGGAAGCAAAAACGGTGTGCGCCAGTCGAAATACTTTTCCAGCGTTGCATATAGCCCCCTGTCGATTTGCTCCAAGGTCGCAAACCAGGTCAGCAAGCCAAGGATGATCAAGAGGATCGTCGCCAAGCCAAAGCCGGACAAGACATCAAAGACCTTGCCAAGCCAGCTTCTCGATTCGCGTTTCGATAATGGATCGGATTCAGTCATGCCAGTGATATCAGCGCGGGCTTTGATCGACAATTTTCAAATTTTTCGCAAAGGCCTCGAGTGTCGATGATGCCGCCATGACCTCAGCCTTCGGCCCGACCATCTTGACGGTGAGAATGCGATCACCGATGTCGCACACAAGCCCTGCCAGCGCGTATCCCGGCTTGGGTCCCGCACCCATGCCCGAGGCATAAGTCCCCTCGGCCTCGACCCACACGCCATCTAATCCCGCCACCGGAACCTTGCGCATTTTCGCCAAATCCTGCGGGCTGATTTTTCCCACCTCAAACTGACCCAGCCAGCGGTTGATGTTGTCCAGCACGGTGCCTGATGCGACCGACACCCATGCCTCGCCCAGGCCGCTTTCGCCGAAGCGATAATTCAGCTGACGAAACTGCGAGGGCGGCACTTCGAGCCAACCGAGTGGCGTCTCGCCGACCACGGGACTTGGCTTTGCATCGCGAAAACGCTGATCGCTCGTCGCGTTGAGCATGGCGGGCTTGTCGCGAGTCGAAAGCGCGCGGGTTTCGGTCACCACGACCTCTTTTTTTTCGCTGCACGAGCAGAAAACAATGCCGCAGACGCCAAGAATGGGTGCGATACGCATGACGGCGAGGCTGTAAACCCGCATTTGCCCCCAAGCAAGTCGAATCGGGCAATTTCATCGCCGGTATCTTTTGTGGATGCACTGCCATTCCCGCCCGCCTAGGATCCACATCGAAACCCGACCGCATGCCCGCCTTCTCCACCTGCTGGAACAGCTACCGCCACACCGATGGCGAGCCGATGATCGAGGAAATCGTCGATCTCGGGTTCGATCGCATCGAGCTCTCCCACGGCATGACCATCGCCAAGCTCCCCGGCATCCGCAAAGCCCACCAGCGCGGGCTCTTCACCTGCACCGGCATTCACAATTTTTTCCCCTCGCCCGTCGAGGTGATGATCGATTCGCCCGATGCCTATCAGTTCACCTCGCACCGCACGGCCGACCGCCAACGCGCGATGGCGATGACGCTTCAAAGTTTGGAAAGCGCCGCAGAGTTTGGAGCGAAGTACCTCGTCCTGCACATGGGATCAGTACCGATGAACCGCAAGCGATGGACCAAGGCACTCACCGCACAGCTTTCGGAAAATGGCCCGCACGATCCCTCATTCATCAAACGCAAATTGCAGTTTGTAAAAAAACGCGAAAAAATTTCCGCGCTCTACTACCAACGCGCGATCGAATCACTCAGCACCCTCGCCACCCGCGCCGCTGAACTCGGCGTGAAGCTTGCCATCGAATCGCGCTCACGCTTCGAGGACATGCCGACCGAGCGCGAAATGATCGCGCTGCAAAACCATTTTGCCGACAACCCATGGATCGGCTACTGGCACGACTTCGGCCATGTGCAACTCAAGCACAACCTCGGCCTGCTCGATCACGCGCAGTGGCTCGAGACGATCTCACCGCACTTGATCGGCGCCCATGTCCACGATGTGAAATGGCCCGCATCCGACCACCGTCCCCCTTTCACCGGCACACTCGATTACGCCGAGTTGTTCAAATTTTTCCCCGCAAATTGCCCGCTGGTTTGGGAAATCAACCCCGGCCACGACGCCGCAAAAATCAAAACCGCCCTCGCAAAATGGCGGGAGCTTCTGCCCGAGCGGGATTGATTGCGAGCCATCTCCTTAACGCTTGCCCCCCTCCTACAAACCGATGTCATCCAGCTGTCAGGAAATGGGAAAAACGCGGCTGGACTATAATGTGATGCCCATACTTCAGATCCACCATGGCGGTGAGCACGCTAATTCCAACAAGTGCTAAGTTAGATTCCTTCCTCATCCATGAGTTGACGAACCAGCTCAGTGGTCACGCGGGCACCACGGTGCGGAAGGCGCAGCACTCCATCCTCACCGCGAACAAAGTTGCTGTTCTTATGAGGTGCAGCGGGCTCAATTTCACGACGCAAGGCATGTTCCACCATGGCTTTGAGTGAAATCCGACGCCGAGCGGCAATGCTTTTAGCCTCAATAAGCAAGTCATCGGAAAGGTCGATGGTGATTTTCATATGGGTGACCTCATTATTTAACGCGAGCTTGTCAAGTCACGCTGGCACAAACATTGATTCGATTGGAAAGCCACCTCAAGCCCCGGGAAAATGGGGGAAAATGGTCAGAAAATGGGGTCAGTGTGCAAAAATTGACAAAATGTCCGTCACGTTTGCGCATTCCAAGCCTCCTTGAGGAGGTTCTGCAATTCCATAGGCAGCTTGGCATTCGCTTTCGCTCGATCAAACCGGCGCAGTTGCTGGCTCACGTTCGCCGCGCTGCGCATCGACAGTTTTTCGGCAATCCACTCCTGCGAAACCGTCGTCCGTTTCCAAAGCAGCTCAGCGAGGGCTAGCTTCCGCAGATCAGATCCCTTCAAAGCGGAGAGATCCTTTGCCATCAGTCCCGCCGCTTTCAGGCCATCAGCCAGCCAGCGCTTTGCTTGTTCCTCACCGTGCGCCGTCACCTGCGGGGTCTTCCGATAGGCTCGCGATGATCTCTTGCGTTCCTTCATCAGCTTTTCCGAAAGCTTGCGCAGCTTCCCGGCGAACTCCTGGCTTCCCCAATACCAACCGCGCCGCAAATGGCTGCATCGGGCATCCACATCCTCTTGAACCACCGGCATCCCACACGTCTTGATCTCCTCCTCCACCGCGCGGCGGTCCAGGCGCTCCACCATCCGCCGCCGTCCGGCCACCGTGTCTGGCAGATCGAAGCGCATCAATCCCTCCTCCGCAGCCAGCCATTTCGGACGCTTTCCGGGTGGCAAGGCCCAGCCGCCCGCCACGCTGCTCCATGGATAGTCCAGCACGCTTTGGCTCTTCTTTGGCACGACCAATCGCGCCCGGACCGGATTGAGGTGGATATAGTCGACGAGCGTCCGGTAGTGATAGAAGTCGGCTCCCTCCACCAGCACCGCCTTGTAGCGGTCGCCAAACAGTCGGCCCCATGCCATGTGCCGAACATTGTAGCGGCGGGTGACGGTGTTCTGCAACCAGCTCATTCCGGCGACCAGGTTGGCCTCGGGCGTTTGGATGAAAAGGTGATAGTGATTGCTCATCAGCACCCAGGCATGAACCCGCCAGCCGGTCATCGCGCAGGCCTCGGAAAGGGTGGCGAGGAAAAAACGGCGGTCGTCGTCGTCATGGAAAATCGTCTCACGTCGGTTGCCACGCGCCATCACGTGGTAAAAGGCGCCGGGAAATTCGATACGCAGGCTCCGTGGCATGCTGCAAAGATAGGACAGAGGTGAACTCTGTCAAGATTTGCACACTGACCCCATTTTCCCCTTTGTCCTTTGAAACGCAGGGGCGGGCTTTCGGGTCCGCCCTTTGCTGTTGGGTGGAAACCAAGCTGGCGTTTATCCCCGCAGGCGGCGGATTACTGCAAGGAATTTGCTTTCTGCCTGAGGT
>Ga0208090_1000042_pt1 | contig 30077 bp, 75 predicted proteins | sample LakMenEpi20Jul12_FD_150718 | JGI IMG/M metagenome (GOLD analysis project Ga0208090, IMG submission 150718) | Freshwater microbial communities from Lake Mendota, WI - 20JUL2012 deep hole epilimnion (SPAdes) | ecosystem: Environmental > Aquatic > Freshwater > Lake > Epilimnion/Euphotic zone ...
GTGTTTTCGTTGATACGATACGCAAGAGGCTTCTCCGTCTTGATCTCATCAAAGACTTTTCGTAGGACAAGTTTGCCACCCTCGAGTATGCGCTTGAGAAACTCATTTGGATCTTTCCGTCCCACAGACCTGGTAATAGAATTAGATTCGCAATAGTTCGTAATGCTAGTGCCCTTGACCTGGAGCCCACCACGATCAATCGCTGTAAGCCTCGTAATCGTCTTATACTTTGTATTGAAAGTCCAGAGCTCCATTGCGCCGATGACTTTCTCCGGAGATACTGATGCAATCTTGTAAGTTGCATCTTCCTTCTGGTACTTGAGATTTTTGATTTTCTTTTCGACCGACACTGCTCTTGGCTTGCGAGTCTTTTTAATTTTCTTTGTGTTCGAAGAATATCTCTCCGCATCCTCGATAAGCGTGTTGTAGAACGATACAAGATTCTTGATTTCAGCTTTTTTGAGGTGGCGATATCCCTCTTTGAGTTGTTCATCTTTACCCTCATATGCCTCAAGCAATTCATCTAATACTGGGGTAAATTTAGAGATGATAGAAGTAGCGTAGGCGGCAGGAATGTTATTCGACTGCAGCCATTCATACAAAGAAAACTCTACATTGTCGTAGATGTAATCGTCTATCATACCCTCAATTTCGCCAAGAATGTCATGTGTACGCTCACGCATACGGTCTTGAATGGAAACTACTGGCTTACTATCTTCTTCCTTAGTCTCCTGAACATATTTATATGTTTCTTTGATACGATCGTTTATATAATCTTGTGTATCAGTAGGTAACGTAAACCCTCGAGATAAGAGACGACAAACCCAAGCAACAGTAGTAGGTATAAGATTATCTGGAACAGATTTGATTTTCTTGGCGTCATTAACACGTCCTAGATTTTTAAGATAGGTAACAATATACTCTTTGGCTTCTGAATTGGTGCACATGTAGTTATACCAATTCAAAGCATTGATGTAATCAGTTTTTGACAGAGGCTTTGTAAAATTAGGCTCGTCGCCCAGATGCTTCTTATTAACAATGTAAGCCTCCGACTTCGTAACACGAATAGTTTTTGGTTTACGTTTAACAAGAGCAGGGCGACGAGCCATATTATCCTCCAAGGTTACATATATTGTACCCTAGTTTTTATAAAAAGTCAAGCTGCTTCTGCCATTTCGACAGCGAGCTCAAGAGCCTTAGTCTTCAGATTCTTGTTGTATCCATACCAAGCAGACTGGATACGAGAATCAGCCGAACGACCAATCACGTGATCAGTCATGAAAGTAACAGCGTTGAACGGTTGCCACCAAGTTCCCTCGGCGTATTCATGTCCAGGCTGAGTATTGATAATGCTCAGAGCAATATCAGCATTCTTCGAACGCTTACCTTCTTCTGGATTCTTCGTATTAAGAGGAAACACACGTTCAAAGTATTCAACGATAGATTCAGTCTTAGCCTTCTTAGAACCAAGGAACTGAGCCATCTCCTTATACTTCTGCAACTTGTCGGTAGCAATGCCAAGCATATCCTTCACATTAGCAGGATTAAACTGCTTACGGTGGGAAATCTTGACCATACGCTCTACAGTCGACGAGAGAGAAAGTGTAAGAGTATTATTGCACACAACACGAATGGGAGTGAAGCGCACGTCAGTAGAAAAACCATACTTATGAAAATTAGAAAAGAGTAGATAAGAGTCAATCTGATCTCCCTTAAAGAGCTCAAACGACTCCTTAACCTTAGCCAAACCCCAAACGATCTGACCATCCTTCAGAGAGCCAGCAGTATGCATCTCCATATCACCAGCCATAACGAATTCATTGAAGAAGTCAAACGCCTCGGCATTCTGGACAGGATTCCAGTCGTCAGAAACAACGTCAAGCAATTTCTTGTCCTTACTACGAACAAGAGCAGACTGTTTCGTCTCAATCACACTGTCCGGATCGTTATCATCAAGAATAGCAAACGTAGGATACTTGCGGACTTCCCAATTCAGACCAGCAGCCTCGAGCATCTGTTCGGGCGTAAGATCCGCAGGAACCTTAACACCAAGACCGTGCCACGGAACGTCGCCAGCATAAGCCATCTGAGCAACGCCATCAATCTCTTCAATCATATGAGCCATTTTAGATCTCCTTCACATCAACCATAAACATAGTATAGCTCTATCTTTTAAAAAAGTCAAACTCTTTTTTTAGACCGCAGAGGAGATAATAAGAGCTTTGTCAAGAGTATCTTTATATTGGAATCTAAACCCTTCTAGCCACTCTTTTTGTCTATAAAGCTCGTTTTGAACTAGTTTCTCATCCTCCTGATCGACAGAAAGATAATCGTAAGGGCAATCGTCAACAGATCCGCCGTTAGTGTAATGTAGTTTACCTTCTTCGAAGAACTGATTAGTATATTGCCAGTCGTTCATCTTTTACTCCTCTACGGGCTGCTCTTCTTTTTTAGCGGATTTACGATCTACATCTTTAAAATTTTCTGGATGCTTTAAGACACCAGCCAGAAATTCAACAGCTTCTTTAATTTCTTCGCTGTTATAATTAGCAGCGATTCTTTCTTCTCTTAGATATGCACTCAAAAGACAATAAGCCTCGTTGACTGCATAATAACTAATCTTGTCATCAATAAACATGAACCCTCCTGTTACTTCTTAAAAGAGAAATAAGAATCTATTACTTTGCATAACTGGGGTTCAAGTGCATCATAATGCTCTTTGTCCATAATACCGCAAAGAATATCTTGATAATCGTCTATATCTAAGAACTGTTTACATAGTTCTAAGAAATCTTGTCTCGTTTTTGGTTCCTCAACAGGCACACCATGAATGTTGGGGCCAGAATAAAATTTAAGATCTTCTGCAATATGTCTAGCAATAACAAGTTTTGCTTTATCGACATACTCTTTCATTGCCTGTAGTTCTAGTTCTTTTTTAGATTTAGGAAAAGGAATAACCTCTGCAGTCATCGCCCGAACTCCTTAGTGTCTTTGGCGACACATCTCACTTTAATATAATAATTATCGCCTATTTTTGGCGAAAAGGCAAGTTTTGCGGCTCGCTCATAAGATTCCTGGATGCATGACATCGGCGTGTTTTTGATCTCTCCCATAACAATCGTCGTGTCTCTTCCGCCTTCTTTACATTCCACAGGAGAGAGTAGAGAGTTACAAATAAGAATAACTGGAACATATTCGATCATCCTTGACACTTAACGCCGAATTTAGCTTCGACACCCATTACTTTACCATGAAGGGTGCCAATATGACAAGCCTTCGGTTCAATCTCTACATGTTGTTCTTGGCAAACACCACTAACGCACATGAATACAATCGCTGCAACTAACTTCATAATAAATCTCCTAATACACGGAACTTGTAAGCAATACTTATCCTCATAGATTTACAATGAACCGTGGGTTCGAGTGGACAATGCGGCATTTTAGAATCAAACAATACTGCCGAATTGCTTTTTGGAAAGATGTTTTCTATAATCTTTCCGCCATATTCCATAAGAATTAAATGCCCACCGTATTCTGGCTTCCAGTTCTTATGGTAATAATACACCAAAGTATAATACTCGCCCTCTGCATTTTCTAACACATCAACATGAGGATGACCACATTGACCATGAGTGTTACCATTAGCGTATATCTTAATAGTTTCTATTTGTTTGTTTAAAAACTTTTGTATTTTTGATTTGAATAGATTTTCTATTATTTCTGAAGGCAGGGTTTTATCCCAATGGTAAGTAGGCTCTGGGATCTCAGGCACTGATGAGCCCACCAATTCCCAATTATATTTTTTGAATTCTTCGTCGAGAAGAACCATTTCTTCTTGTGAAAAGAATTCCTCATCGACGAAGATGTTTCGCATTAGACTTGAAACTTAAACGTTCCTGTAATACTTGTTCTATATGTATCATTCGCAAAACAAGGTCTAACGCCATGTTGCATTTCACAAGGAAATAAGATAAAATTATTTTCCCAATCTTCATTAACAGGAATAATATATTCCTTCGGACGCCCCAAAACATCTGTATAATATAACGAGAAATTAGAAGTCATTTCTTCTGTTGGTTTGACAAAAGAAGGAGGAGCCTTAATACCTAAATTCATCCAAATAATGAACGAAAAGATACCATCATGTTTATGTGGGAGATTACATTCATGTCTATCGAGAAAATTAGCCATCAAAGTGTCCAAAACCAATGGCGCTCCATTCGTTAGGTAATTGATTTCTTTCTCGTAGCCAAACGTGTTAAGATAAGCGGAAACGTATGGCAGCAATAACTTTTCTGCATGATGCTTTGTTCTTTCGAGATAGTAATCTTTTTGGATTACTCTTCTTCCAGTAGATCTTAGTTCTTCTTTTACATCCGGTAATTCTAAAATTTCATTCTTAATCGGAGCTAGATCTCCATCAGAAAACTCTGACTGAATGAATCCGTAATTAGGAAACGTATTAACAACATATTCTTGCATAATTATTTTACCTCATTTTTAATTTGCACAAAATACTTTTTCAGTTCAGGAGAAGCATTAGATAATGTAGATCCACAAACTCCTATACGAATCAATTCTGACAATTCAATTATGTCTTTAACTGTGATAGTATCATCTGGTTTAAACTCAAACAAATTAGATTGGTTGTATTTTGTTGGTTTCTTCACAATATATCCTTTTAGTGGTGCTGCCGGAGAGATTCGAACTCCCGACCTGATGATTACTAATCAACTGCTCTACCAACTGAGCTACGGCAGCATTAACACGTCGTCGCTTTTGACCGTCATATCAATTTTATTAAAAAACGCAGTAAAAGTCAATCTTGAATTTTCATTTTCTCCGAAACCACACATAGCACTATGATTAAATTTAGATTTATACAAGACTAATCTATTATAGATGTTTTCAATATACTCTACTTTATTATCGTCTTTAAATATCATCGTTCCGCTATTCAAAGGAGGATTTTTATTAAGATATACCACTCCCGCATATATACATCTAGCGTCTGTGTGTATCCAAGAATTCTCAAAAATACAATCTTTATCTAATCTATGGAAGTAAAAAGTCCCTTCCCAATTGTAATTATATGAGAATTTATCATATGCTCCTAAGAAACAACCATTAAAAATGTCATGTACCAGAAGATCAGTTTTTTCTTTATTTTCTAAAGAAGTTTTGTGTAAAGGGTATGTTCTTTTACCTTTCCAATATGTTCTTCTTTCATCATTAAATTTCTGAGTATCATTCTGAAAAAATTTTAAAGTGTTCGCCCACTTAACAATCTCATCAGGATAAAGAAAGACATTATCAATCACATATATGTCTTTTAGCATCTATCAACCTTAATACATTTTCAATGTCGTCTTGATCAAATTTCGTAATACGTATCTCGTATTTATCTGGCTCTTCAAATATCTTGTTGGTGTCTTCGTATCTACCTTCTTTGATAGTATCCATCCAGATAGTTATGTCTGGTTGGAAGAAACTTCTATACAGATTTCTTGGACAAACAAAATCACAAATAGCAATAATATCATTCTTACAACAAATCTCAGCATTCTGGGTCATACGACACAACTGACGAAATCTACCGATGTCTGAGAAATCCCAATCATCGTAGAATTCTCTCATCTCATCGCCATTGTATAAAGCGACTAATTCGTTTTTATCGTTAAGGACATCAAACAATTTGTTAGCAAATGTGGTCTTCCCGCTTCCAGGAAGTCCAGTCACAAGTATTTTCATCAGTCTGTACCGTGGATATGTTCTTTTAGATAATCATACATTGTAGGACAATCTTTGACTATTTCCTTCCACTCAGCCTTTTTCTTATCTAGGTTATCAGCAGCTAATTTATATTTTTCTTTCCACTCTTCTTTGCATATATCATTATACGCATACAAAGAATTGTTATCAGTTGGAAAATAATTCATACCAGAAGAAATAAATGGTATACCGCCCAAACCAGTAAAACCATAATTTTCCATTCTAGCGTCTGCAGCCCTAGTAAAACCACTTACTTCGCTTGTGTCTACCTTCTTTGTTATTGATCCAAAGTCTCTTTTACCGATATCTCTCCAATATGGAGTATCGTCTCTGTGAGACAAAGCGTAGTGTAATGCAACGAAATCTGCAAAAGCCTTGAAGTATCTTCTACAAGCATAATTATAAACGTCAATGTCCCACTGGCTCACATAACCTTCTGAATCTCTACCAAGAATACGAATCATTCTCATCAAAAATTCATGAATGCTAAGAAGTCCATTACTCTCAAGCGGCTCAATGAATCCCGCAGACAATCCAATAGCTGCTACGTTCTTGACCCAAATGCGCTCGTGGATACCAACACGTGATTTGATATTCTTAAATTTAATTCCTTGGTTATTAAAATCCATCTCGTCATCAAAATGACCAGTGCTACGGAGATATTGTTTAAACTCTTCTAGAGCATCTTCATCACTGATGTATTTGTCTGAATAAACATATCCTGTTCCCAAACGATTCCACAATGGGATTGTCCACACCCAACCATTATTAATAGCGTGGCAGTTGGTATATGTAATCATTTCCTTACGCTTATCAACATAAGGAATCTGAGCAGCCCAAGCAGAATTGTTTGGTAGAATATCGCTCATAGAAATGAACGGTTCGTTTAGAGCTCCAGCTAAAAGAATAGATTTGAAACCAGTGCAATCAATGAACAAATCGGCGGTGACTTTTTCGCCATTATCTAGCTGAAGAAAGTTGATACCGTTCTCATCATCAAAATCAACCATCTTTACTTCAGCTAGTATATTCTTAACACCACGTGGAATAGCGTATTCTGTTCTTAACCAATTAGCAAACTTGACAGCATTAAAATGATAAGCTGTGTCTTTTCTGAAATTGAAGTTTGGTAATACACCTTCTGAGTTTTCAAAAATTTTATTTTCATTAACCAACGCCATGATTGGACACATACAATCTGCATAATCACTATTAGGCGTTTCTGGGTAAAGGAACTTTTTAAAATACCAATCATTTAATACAGCAACATTACCATCAGTATTGGTAGAACCAAACGGATAATGAAACGCTCCAGCGCCTTTTTTATAAAAGTCCTCGAATCTAATAGAAAGTTTATACGTTGCATCTGTAATTTTCATGAAATCTTTGTCTTCGATCTCAAGAAGTTTTAACCAAGAATTAATAAAACCTAATGTTGACTCTCCAACACCAACAGTTGGAATATTTGGCGATTCAATTAGAGTAATATTTTTATTAGGAAAAACTTTGATCAAAGTGGCTGCAGCCATCCATCCAGCTGAACCACCACCAACGATGACAATCTTATCAATTTTCTTAGTCATTTAATTTCCTTTATAATCTATAGAACTTTTACGGCTACGTCTAGTTTCTTCAACGCCATTAGTGTCGGAATCGTATTCTTCATTAACTGATTTTAAAATTGAAACTTTATAATACTGTTCGTTTGGTTTGGATACAGGAACGTTCTCGCCACAAGTTCGGGCGCAAACTTTCAATTTTTCTTCTCCCCAATATTCTTTATGCCAATCAATAGATTGCCACTCATAGCCATCCAAAACATCTTTTAAGGATTTAACCCTCAAGTCATTTCCAAAATTTTTCTCAATTCTTTCAATAAACTTTAACTTTTGATTATCTATTTCTCTAATCATATTAATAAATCTAGAGTCACGATCATCGTTATTTGGTAATTTCTTTACTGGAAATTTAGCGCCAACTCCAATATAACAACATGGGAACATTTTCTGCCAAGCATCAATATATACTTCTTTGTTCTGGAGAACAGGACAATTAATAACAGATCTATCGATGTAGTCATTATATCTATCACTGAACTCAAAATCAAGATATTTCATGTCTTGATCGGAGGAAGAAGGTTCTAGATAATGCGTAACATTTCCTTGTTTATCTACTACTTTCATTTTCTTGGTGTTAAAAAACCTTAGAGTTTTTCTGGCGACAAATCTAGCAAATCCTAATTCTTTGGCTATTTTCTCACATTCTTGTTCTTGATGTTCGTTATGTTTAAACGATAGAAACACCCATACAGCGTTTCCGCCAGCTTCTATGAAAGATTTAGCATTACGTATAATTGTTTCGTATTTTGTTCCGATACGATGTAGATGGTGAGTGTCCTCTAGTCCATCAATTGCGAAATAAACGTCGCTAACCTTTGGCATAACTTTGGCTAATTGAGCCCACCACTCTGGTTTACGGGCACCACCATTTGTATGGATTCTTATATTAATCTTTGGATTGACAAATGAAGTATATTCGATCATATCAATTAGATCGTCGTTTAACATAGGGTCTCCATAATTTCCAGAGAACCTAAGAAATTCCATCTGTTTTAAAACGTCTTCATTGAGAATTCTTCTATAATCTTCAAATTTCCAAGAAATAATAGGCAAGCCAGGATTTACAATTTCACCATTAATATTTCTGGCGCACATTGGACATGCAGCCTGACAATTACTAGTAATCTCTAAATGCGCTGCTCGAAGTTGATCAAATCTAAACATTTTTATTCACCGCTGAATGGACACCCTCGTTTTTCATTTCTTTTTAAGATGGTTTTGATTTTTCTCCATCCATAGAAACTATATGCTGGGGAGTTGACCTTTTTCTGATATTCGCCCTTAGTTAATAGATGAACTTTATGTTTGAGTTTCTTTTCACTAAGTGGTATGACATGCACCATAGGCGTACCTATAGGAATTATATACTGATCTTGTTTTCTAGGAACCATAATAAAGAAATTGCCAGAAGAAGCCAAATTAAAATTAACAACGCCTGGTAAAACTTTTATATCATATTCACCAAGAGCCCATTCCGCTCCAACAAATAGAAAATTTATGTTTTCTTTACAATTAAACAACCATGGAGATCTCATCTTTAAATTGAAATATTTTGAAAATGCATTTCCGTATTGTTCAGGGTTGTGAGAAACTGGATCAGGTGGTGAAGAGAAAAAACACTGAAAGTTGTTTACGTCAGTCTTAAACCCCATATCACACCATGATTCAATCACAACGCCTTTCTTATAGAATTCTAAAAATCCATAACAAGACCTTAAATTTCTATGTCTTGATTCTAGATTATCAAAATCTAAATCGACCGGAGTTTCTGGAATTGGAATATTGTTAAACCATTCAGGTTTAGTTAATGAAGCATTCACAATGGGAGTATATTTGTTGACATTCCCATCGCTTGTGAAACAATCTAAATGAATTACTGGAGTTTTGTGAAAAAATGTAAACATTAGTAAGCACTTATCTTCACTGTTGGTTTGGTTTCATTATCTTTTTGTTTACCGAAATAAATTTCAGCAGGTTTATGATCTCTTAATAATTTAAACTTATTGATACCTAGTTCCATGAATGGTTCTTTTTCCCAGGTATGATTAACCCCATCATAATTGTAGTCATACTTAGGGTCTTTTTGTGAACATTCGTATCGAATACCTTTGTCCCCTCTATTAAACTTAGAGAAAAACCCATAACACAATTTAGCTGGACATGTAAATGCGCATCCAGTAACTAGAAACAATCTAAGTCGCTGTCTAACTTCCTTATCTAAGGAAGAAAGCAATTCTAAATTAGTATTAAATGCTGCTGGTAGAGGAACAACAGTATCATATAATTCCAGAGATTTGTGTAGAGTGTAAACGTCTGAAATTTCTTTAATGACTGATGCTTCTAGTTTATAGAGAGGAAAATCTCTTCGTATCCATTTGGCCAAATTATTTTTAACACAAATGATTGAATTGCCTTCACGATGATATTTTTCAAGAAACGGAATGGCTTCTTTATAAAGGTCTTCTGTAACCAACGAGGAAGTCAGCGGAATGCGATAACCAATTCCTTGATTATACATCCACTGTATATCTTGTTCTACCAATTCTGGTGAATTTTCTAGATAAGGTCTGCCACCGTATATTCTGCACGGAAAATCTGAGAATGCAAATACTGAATCGATTCTATTCAATTCAATATCTGGAAATCCTTTTGAAAGGAAATCACTTATATGTTGATTTGGTAATTTAGCTCGACCAGATACGGTATACGTATAATCCATTCACTGCCTCCATTGAATATATCATATTTATTCCTCGAGGCGCTGGACCATAATATGCGAACTCATTGCTCCACAAAGAGCAATCATTGCACATACGAAGTTAATAGTTGATTCTGGTAACACAAGCATGAAAAATGCATTGGTTGTCAGAAAGAATACATTAATACGGAACATCCAACGATGGAACCTTGGATCGTTTAGCAATTCTTCCTCCATTACAGGTCAATATCTTCGAAAAAGTCTTCAAGAAGAGCCTGGAACTTCTCAGTAAAGCCATATGCCTTGTAATCTTTATACAGTTCTTTTAACTCATGGACGTCACCAAGCTCACCACGAATGACCGTATAACCACGATCCTGGAGCTCATCAACCAGATCATTATCGTCGAATTCGGTCATACTAACTTCTACATAAGCCATATTATTTCTCCTTCAAGAAAGATAACCAATCATACTATAGTTTTTGAGAAATTTCAAATATATTTTTTCCAATCATACTCAACATCTCCATAATAAAGATCGTCTTTTTCTCCGTAATCAATTATTAGATGAATACGGTTTTGATCGGAATCGTTTCTACCAGAGTGAGGTATGTTATTATTGAATTCGACGAGATCTCCAACTTTCATATTCAGAGATTCGTTAACAGAGGGAAACTTAAAAATAACATTTTCGTTTGTAAAAATGGGAATATGAATACGAATTGTGTTTTCATAATGATACATATAATCTATGTGCTCGGGAATAACGCTATGAGCTTTCATATTATTGAGGGTAATTCTTTTTATCTGTTTATTAGAATAATGACGATTGAATATTTCTGTAATCTTATCGATTTCATACTCAAAAAGTATTAACAGCTGTTTGTTAACAATAGTATTCTGAAGTATTATATTTTGTTTCTCAGGAAGTGTGAACAGAAAGATCATATCCAATGATTGGATTTTATTCATCTCATTCCAAGGAGGGCCAGGATCGTAGCAATAACTTTCCCAGCCCTTATTTAATATGTAATTGGTTTTATCGATCAACGATTTAGGGTCAATATGTCCTAAAATATTATAAGCAGAATTCACAGATTACTTTCCTATTGTAATCATTCCAACCAACTTCTTCATCAATTGTTCGTCTGGGACATCTGGCTTTCCACCAGAAGCGCTATGAAGGTCGATACCGATAACTTTGGCCAAATCCATAACTTCATCAAAATACAAGTTTGGTTTACTTTCCTGCCATGCTTTTACGTCAACATTCCAGTAGTAAGTTTTACCATCTTCTGGTTTCGGAATTGGTGGAACAAGAGATAAAGTATTTTCATCAAAAACCCAATCGCTTAGATCTGGGTTAATACGTTTGTATTTTTTAATTATTTCATCTCTTTCTTCTTTGTTCATTCTATGGATGTGGTGCACTTCATGCCATGTTTCTTGACCATATTCCTCTGAGAGTTCTGGACTATGTTCGTAATCCAAATATTCATATTTTTCGTATGGGTGTAATTCTGGAACAGGAACCTTAACGAACTTAACAAATCCTTTTGGTGGATTAGTAGGATCAAACCCTTCGATCAAATCTGCAAGGTTTTGCTCTAGAATTGGATGTGACTCTGGTCTACCATTTTCATCCAGTTTTATGAATAGTGATTGTTCTGACATTTTTAACTCCAAACTGATACGTATACTGCGCCAGTGCCACCTGTGCCGCCATTATGATAGCCTCCGCCACCACCTCCACCAACGTAGATGCTAGCTGTTGTAGCGTATCCAGGACCATTAACACCCTTTGTCCAAGAAGCAGTTACACGACCACCACCGCCACCAGCACTTCCATTACCTCCAGAACAACCGAAAGCAGTTCCACCAGAACCACCTCCGCCTCCACCACCAGTAATTACATCTCCGCCATAACCGCCACCAGCACCACCACCAGAGCCACCATAAGCTGTTACATCAATACCACCAACACGATAGTAACTAGAACCTCCGGCACCACCGCCTTCACCACCACGTCCATTACAGCAGTATGCAAAGAAACAGAATTGCCCACACCATCCAGTACAAGTGTCGGATCCGGAACCTCCATTTCCTCCACCACCGCCACCTCTGACGTCAGCACTCATATATTGATATGAAGGTACAACAAGAGAATACGCTCCTGAAGAAGTATACGAATAACTGTTATTAGCTGGTTTTGAGTAACCGTCTGTTATTGCTATTTGTCCAGAAGTCTTTTCCAACAAATATCTGATATCAGAATCATTTAGCCCAGACGCTGCTCCAGCATTGGCATATACAATAGCCGCTATTTGAGAAAACGATATTTGGCCAGAAGATGGTAATGCCATTTAATTATCCTTATTGGTGTTTTCTGTATCAGCACCCCATTTATTTAAAGGACATGTCGAATTCGGTAAAAAGGTCTTAAACAACATGACACAACCACATTCTTTACATTGTGTGGTTGTGTCATTATATTTGTCACATTCTAGACAGATCAGCAAACGTTTTTTTGCTATAGCCTTACGATGCTTCACTGTTTCGTCAATAATAGTCATAACCGCCCTATACAGAAGAGTCTTATTTTATAGACTATTTATTCACAGTTCTTACTCTTAGAGACGGTCTACGCCTTAAACCCTATAATCAACTCGCAATCACTGACACCACTAAAGGTGCAGTAATTGACAACCCCGACACAGCACCAATGGTTCCTAGAAAGGGATCCATAGGGACCATTTTCTAGATCATGGTAATAGATCATTTCTTAACAGTCCTAAGAAACTCAAGATATTTGGCAAGAGAGATATATCCCTGGACCATCAAGAGTTCCATAGCAGCGATTTTAGCTTCAATCTTTTCTTTATCAGTCATGATTCAAACTCCATATTACGATTCTTCATTTCAGTAACCAGAGCCCAGTATTCCTTTTCAGTCTCACCACGTTCTTTGGCTTCGGCAGACCAATTACCTTCTGCGGCCATATAATACATATGGAGACGCCAGAGACGATCATATTCAGTTTCAAGTTCTTCGTTAGTTAGAACAGTAAGATCTTTCATCGCTTATCATCCAGTCTATTAAAGATTGCAGTAAGCAGCATAACAATACCCCAGAGCAAATTAACAACCGCACTGGCCTGATCATGCCTATACCATTCATTATACCATGCCAGACCTAGAAAGGCAGTTGAGAAAAGTTGGAAGAATTGAGCCATCATTGTGACATTCCTTTCGCAATACGTGCTTTAATTTCCATACGATCACGGATATCCTTTAGCATCCGCACATGTTCATCCCGAGCAGTATAGTGGTCAGCAAGAATTTCGAAGGCATGTATGACGTTCATGCTGTCTCGCATATCCTCCATCTTAAAATCATACCTCTTAGGATCGCTATCATAATCTTTTTTGGCATCTAGATACGCCCAGTAGGTTGTTTCATAACCTTCAAGAAGCATATCGAGGAAGAGCTTGTCGTATTCTTCCCATTCCATTGAAATCTTAATCTCTGGTTTCACTTATAGATCTCCTCTAGAACAACATCAAGAAAGCCACGAACTTCTGAGTCGAAGGCACCATAACGAGTCCACTGAGAAAGATAATTGAACATACCATCATGGGTATCTTTCTTGGAGTAATCATTATTGACATAGTCATTCAGCTGACTGTTCAGCTTATTAGCAACTTCCTCGATCTCATCACGAGGGAACGAATTTGTAAGTAAACCCCACTGATCAGCAGAGAAGTTGCAGGTAATATCCTTCTTGATGACAATAGTAAGATTATGCATTGCGCTGCCCCACATTATCCAGCATGTCCATTATTGACGGGCGATCTTTATCTCTTAGGAACATAGAACGCTCGATATCATGATCGTGCTTATCACTGAACCTATGGCATTTATCATAGCCAAGAGCATCATTGATACCATTATAGATACCAGAAGTCACCTTACGCCAATCATGATTGCCACCAATATTACCAACAATCTTACAAAGGATCAGCGCTTCGCTCTCATCAAGCTCAAGCGTAACGATCTTCTTGGTGACAACCTTTTCTTTAAACTTAACTTCCATATTAGATCTCCTTCTCATGCCAATCGACGAGGATGCTTTCCTTGCAATGCATGTCTCTTTGCCATTGTATGGCATGGTTAAAATCCCAAAGCACACCGGTGGTCGCCTCAAGAGAACTATCCGTGGTAACTACATAAACGTATTTGCGTTCTTCCACTAGTGTCACTTCATAAGTCGTCATCTCCAACTCCTTATACCATAGGTTCCGGTGATTTCCACATCTCAGTGATACCATAGTCACCATTATATTTCGATGATAATCTAATACCATTAAGAAGAGCCTTGGCCATATCTTCATCATAGGTGGCTGCTACGATATAGCCATGAGTCTTATTATAGACTAGCCATGTAAACTCACCACACAATGCTCGTGTAGTATAAGGTTCTATGTTTTTACACTTAATCGGTTGTGGTGCCATCACTCTTCTACCTTCATGACCTCTAGAGTAATATTGGCATGCTCAGCAAAATACTCTGCCCAATATAGTCCACTAAAGATAGCCAAAATCTTGCCATGAAACAATACAGCATACTTGGGCTCTGGATCAACGGCGTCTTTCTCCCAAGTGTATGTCTTGGCTTTCTCTTTCAGTGGTGTTAATTTAAACTCAGTCTGCATAGTGAACTTCTCCAGTGTGAAAATATTTTTGCGGATTTTTTTAGATCTAAGTACCTTAACCTTTTTGGTCGTTGGTGGTGGGCGGAATATTTGTTTAAGTCCGGGTCCCCCGACAGCCAAGCACTAGCTCCTGCAAGGGGGGGGGGAGGCTTGACTTTTCCTCTATCTTGGCGTATTACTTAAAATTGGCACGACGATATCGCACCAAGTCCACATACAACTCGATCCAAACTCCATAAGCCACACCAAGCACGAACAGAGCAATAAACTCCATGATCCTTCTCCTCTAACAGTCCGTTTCAAAACCCTCATAGCCATCATACCACCAAAACTTGGCGATGTCAAGCAAACTCTTCTCCGTAGCCACACCCAGAGCTTGACCATGCATTAATGCCTTCCAGAGCAGATAGTGTGACAAATGATCAGCCACGACGATACATCTCCCTACACCACAGTTCTAGGTCACGCACCTCTTGGTCATAGGTCGCCTGGTCAATGATGCCATTGAGCAGCTGGTAGTCGAATCGATCCATTTCTTGGTCGGCGATACGTTCAATGGTTTCTTCGGTCATTAGCGCTTCTCCAATACCACAGTGTACTTCCCGTCGGACCATTGCTTGGTCTTGACAATAGAATATCCAGCATGAACCCACTCACGGGTCAGACGTCGCACATAGTGTAGGTCACCAGATATGATCTTCTGCGGTTTGTTAGACATTAGATCTCCTCCCCGCAGCCACCGAATTCGTATATACAGTTAAGTTCTACCTTGCGTATGTGAACGTTACCGTCATCACCACCAGCAAGCTGAAACTCTCGGGCCTTCACATAATCAGAGAACACACCCAAGAGCTGCTCGCCCTCATATTCCATCGACCAGATAACAGCGAATACTTCCATGACTTATCTCCTTATCGTATTCTCAGTATACCACATTCGGAGGATATGTCAACACTTATTTTCAAAAAATATGCCGTTTACTATCAGAACCTGGAGGTGCGCACACACAACGATCCGTAATAGTAAACGGCAGCAATATTGACTTTTTGTCGCAATTAGAATAGAATGGGTGGATATAGGTACGTAGTCTTAAGACCCACCCTCTGGTGCTATATCCACCCAACCAAGCCACAGGATCAAGAGCCTGCACTCAGTTCGATTAGACCAATGCCTTCACATCGGCCATATTCAGGAACTTCGGAGCCTTGAAGCTATCGAGTTCTGCCTCGAGATTGGCAACTTCAGCACGAGCTTCCTCGGCCGTATGGATACAACCACGAGCACCATCGGCAGCTTGGCCCTTGGCATACTTACGACCGACAGCCTTCAGGCGAGCAAGGTTCTTGTTACGAATGTCTGCGATTTCCTCGGCAGTCTTATCCGTAATGGGCTTGCGATCCTTAATACCAGACATATCCAGCTTCGGCTTAATCAGCTTGGGCTTCGCAGCCTTCGGAGCAGCCTTCGCCTTGGGAGCACGAACACTCTTCGTGGCACCAACGCCATTCGCAAGACCGTTCTTGATAGCCAGATTGTAATAAGCCTTCGCACGCTTCAGATCACAAACCTTACCAGGAATACCAGACACAGCATCGGCAGCAACAATCTTCACCAAGACTTCGTCCATCGGGAGCGAAGCATTAGCATCCATCACACTATGGACCAGACCAGCACGAGTCAACTTCGTCATTTCACTTCTCCATCATATAAGAGGTCTCATCCGACCGTATTACCATTCTACCGTATTTCGAGGATTTGTCAACACCTATCCTCAACTTTTTTGTTTATCGTGCCAGATCAAGCAGTTACTAACGAACCATGTCTAGCCCACACTGCATCAACGTAGTCTGTGTGATTGTCCCTAAACCACAGCAAATAACGCTTGACTGCAACAAGAGATATATTAGTATAGGTGATAGTGCCATTGTCGAATTGCACTGTGAGATCATATGTTTCGATTCTCATTGGATCACATCCAGGATTTGAGTAAGAACAACGAACACAGAGAGACCAACAATCACCAGCATCATACCAATGACATTCTGCATTTCAGTATTAGACATGTTTATCATCCTCACAGTAATGATTATACCAGTATTCTCGAAATAGTCAACACTTATTTTGTCTCAACTACCATTTCTGTTACTTCTACGTATTCGCCCTCTTCATACATGCACTCGGCATAATTATAAGCCAGAGTTTCATTGGCGAACACTCGCATTTTACCTTCATTGGAGACACAGACGAATACGATCATTTTCAAAACTCCTTATATTCTCAGTATACCGTATTCTGGATATATGACAAGCGGAAACTGGACCATTACTCCACTTTTTTTGAAAATAATTTTGGGCTGGTGGTGGCCTCCACCCTCCCGCCTTCCCTATTACTATACCTGATCCCAGCCAAAATGTCAAGCGACGACTCGACCATACGAGCAAAAATAAAACTGCGCCCTACAGCACAGTCTTAGCTTGCTTTATTATTGGATTGTAGTAATATTATAATAGAAATAAGGAGAGCAAAATGTTAAAACTCCACCGTTTAAATAAAGCCGAAAATATTAATGATGAATATAATAATATTAATAACGTGGTGGCTTATATAGTTAGTGAGGGTTTTATGGGCCATGATACGGTCGTCGGTTACGTTTATTTAAATGAAAATAATAAACTCCGACGGGAATATTGCGGCTGGCTTTAATATAATAAAATAGTAATTCACCGGAGCTAATAGTTTAATTACTATGGCTCTTGGTGATTACTGGGGCTTTATAATAATTAATAAACACACCGACCAAACAACGATTACATTTCTAAAACGGGATTTAAATTCCCCCTAAATATTCCCCTAATTACTCCCCTCCTCTCGTTTTAATTCCTCTACGATTTCATTCGCCAAATCTATTTGTTCAAAGTAATCTAATATCTTATTCTCCCATTCCATAATATCAGCGTAATCAGCCCCGAATATAGCGGCAAACGATAGAGTAACTTCCTCTTCTAATAGTTTATTCCCATTAGTAGTATCAATTACGGTTAATAGGCCAGCGTATTCGTGTACCCTAGTAACCTTACAGGCGTAACGATTATCTAATTCCGCTTCCCATATTGGTTTCATTTAAACCATTCCTTTCTCAATTCCCCTAGTATATCAATAAACCATTTTGGCCCGAATACTAATACGCCTATTGCTAGTAATATAGAGCCGAATGATAGAATTAGACGGGAGGCGATATTTAATAGTAGTTTCATTTAGGCTTATCCTTATTCATTTCTATATTATGGAGGTCAATAATCAATTGGAGCAATTGTAATTGAGTTCTATCATATCCTATTCCGGCATATGTTTTACTCTTTTCTTTTGCTTCAACTAATCTAGTATAATGACGCTTTTCGTTATTAATCCATTCTATTTGTTTGGGCGTTAATATCATTTTAATCCCCCTCAATCTTAATATTCTTCCAATCCGGGAGTAATTCGAATAATACCCGTTTCGCCTCTTTAATTGATTTACTCTCTACTATTTCCTCTACCCTTACCGGATAATAATCATTATCATATAAAGCGGCAATTAAACGGTAATATTCGCCGTATTTCTCTATAGTAACTCGCTTTTCCATTTCGTTTCTCCTCTTATATTATCATTCTACCCTATTCCGGGAAAATGACAAGCGGCGACTGGAGTGTAGGAGACAAGTTGACTATCAAAATTATTTTAAAAAAAATGGAGTTATGGCTCAGTTAGCGCTTGCGTTTTTCGAGGATTGAGGTAATATAAGAATATAAGCTGAAATGAAGGAAACTGAAATGACCTATTCCTACCCGACTAAAACTGAGCTGTTCTCCGTTATGGCTCAGACTACGTTTAAGCCTTTTGATAAAATGGACTGGGACGCCTTTGCGGGCTGCGAAACTAAAAATCCGCTTATCGGTTACTACGGCGATTTTACTATTGTAATTGACGGCGGTTTAATTAATATAGTCCATTCCGAGGATATGTATGGCGGTCAATTGTTTGAATTAAACAAATTGGCCTAATTCTAATATAATAGGAGAATTACTATGGATAATATCAATAGAGAATGGGTTATTCGCACAAACGAATTAGCCGATTTATATGATAATAAACAGGTTAATTTAGACGAATTCTCCGACGACCAGTTAGTATATCTGGCCTATTGGAATTGGGGTTATTCCGGTGCAGCTAAAGCCAAAGAGGCGCTAGAATGCGAGGCGGAATTAATTCGTCGTGGCAATCCTTATAATCAGGAATACGCCGATAAATTACTCGATTTATGCGAGGATTATCAATGAAATATAATCTATCTGAATGGGAATTACAGGATATTGTTGACTTACTAGAGCATTCAGGCTATAGTAGCGATGATATTACATTCGCTGATTATAAACATATGAATAGATACGGCCAAGCTGTGTTTACTATCGGCTACGACGATATTGACGGCGAGCCTGGAACTGGTCGAGTCTACGTTTCGATAAAAGATGGGCGCTTTGTAGCTGAGTTCTAGGTCATTCAGTAGGTCAACTCATAGGTCAGGAGATAGGTCATGAAGTTCCGTGTCACCAATAACTACCGTGATTCTAATATGACTGGCTTCCTTGGCGAAGTCAATACTACCTACGCTCGCCTTGTTGAAGTGTTTGGTCAGCCACTAAGCGGCTCTGGCGACGGGAAGGTAAACTCCGAATGGATTATTAGGTTTGCCGACGGCAATGTAGCCACTATTTACGATTGGAAATTGCCGGAGACGCCTACCGAGGATTATTCCTGGCATATTGGCGGTCATAAGCGCTTCGTAGTGGCTCGGGTGGCGGCGTTGGTCGCCTAGTAGGTCAACGTGTAGGTCACAGCGTAGGTCATTCAGTTGGTCAACGGGTTGGTCAGGGTGTAGGTCAGCCCATTGGTCGTTGTCTAGGTCAGCTGTTAAGCGTCTTAATTAATGCATCAACAATAGTAATTACAAATAGCCAATATACTAGGCCAATCATCATTCCTAATAATCTAGGCATCATCATCTCCAATATATTTCTTCCACTCTTCACTAGTAATTCCAGTCTTAATAAACTCTCGCTGTCCCGCTGATAGGTCAGGGAATGCATCTTCAATATAAAGTTTACCGTGAGTCCAGGCCAGATAGCGGCGCTCAAACTCGTCCTGTTCGTATTGGTCAATCAGTAGGGTATGCCACTGGTCAGATATTGGTGATTGCTTGGTTATTCTAGCGGGCATGGTAATAAATTCTCGCCTTGTTTCATAAACTGAAATACAATAGAATATCTGGGCGTTGTAGCAATAGAGGAAATAGGAACTGGCTTATGCATTAGGCCAGAATCAAATATTACTATTCTTCCTGGCTTCGCTGCCACTGCAATCTCGCACTCGCCATTCTTATTACAGAATAGAGTCTCGCCTTGCCAATCCTTATCCCAATTACTATTGGCGTAATAGAGCATTGTCTGGTCGCCTGTATCCCTCGGAGCTCCAGCGTCGACATGCCAGAAATACTTCGAGCCTTCCAGAATAGCATTACACCAGCATCGAGTTAATACTCTGGCTGTCAGAGTCTCGTCTAATAGATGCATAATATTCTGTCCCTCGAAGAAAGACAGATTGACGATATCCTCTTTACTAAAAGACGAAGAGGGATATATGTATGCACTATGCTCTTGAAGAGTCGTAGAGGATGAACGGAATTGGAAATACGATTGGGTGAGGAATTTGTGTATGAAATAGACTTTCTGAGGATCGAATACGTCGTCGAATATACGTATTTTATCTCCTGTAGTCGTAATCAAAAAACTATATTTCATCATATCATCCTATAGGAAAAGAGGGGAATGAATCCCCTCTAATTATTCGTTTGGAAAATTGTCAATTAGATTGACACCATTCTCAGTAAGAACATTGATGAGATCGTTTCTGTATTCTTCTAGCTTTGCTTTATCAGAGCCAGACAATGAACAATTGTAACCGTCTGCAAGCTGCGAATCTGGAATTACTCTGATTCCACCAGTGTTCTCTGTATTAGTGAAATTGTTAGACAATGGATTCTTAGGATTCAACGGAACAGAAGTGTAATTGGTATAAATGATACGGAATCCATAAGAGTTTTCGCTATAAGTTACGACTGGCGTAATATATTCAATTGCAGATAGCTTAATAAGACCCTTTGCAACAGGAATTCTATAATATTTCTCAGCCATTTTAATCTCCTTGTATTGGCAGAACAATTATGGTGTATTTATTAGAACTCTTGAATTACCATTTTCTTGTCAACGCAGGTATATAGATGACCCGTGTTATTCTTACCGTAGGAATAAGTTCTATCGAGATAGACGCCACCAGCCTCTGCGCAGCGAATAGACTCTTGACTTACCTGTTCTTGACGACCACTATCGAGATAGATAGCAATTCCAATGAACACAATCAATCCAAATAATAAGCTGCCGACCATTAGACTTTCAGCTTTCGGTGTCATTAGTATTTCTCCAGAGCGTCGAGCAGCAGCTTCGCCATATCAACTGATATTGCTACCTGCTCATATGTTCTATTTCTACTGACTATATCATCCAGCTTATCACGGAGATAATCAATACTACGGAGATAGGTATCGTCGAGATGCGCCGCTCGTTGCGCCTCTTCAAACCACTGTTTCTCTTGCGTCATTATTCGTGCACCTCAAAGATATGCCAGACCAGCTGAGTAAGATGTCCAGTCTGGACTGTCTTAACATATTCATAATGCTTCTTATCGTAGTCTACCATCTCGAAGCCAGTACCAAATACATGGAATACATACTTACGCTTCTCTTTCTTAGGATTAACAATCGCCCAGATCATAGGCATTCCGCCCTGATTCTGAATATCGAGGATCTTTGCGCCCCTCGGCATTTCAATCTCATAAATGGCGTTGTGATGGATATCTACGCCCAGCGGATATTTGTATATCATTTTCATTTTGTAACCTTCCTACATTCCATTTCTGTAAAGTTAGGCAGATGCACCCACTCGTAACCAGCAGAGATACAATCCTTCTGTCTCATCGTAAACAGATAGTTGGAATATGATGTTGATGCCGCAATTGCGATCGCAGCAATAAGAAAACATCCAATAAAAATCAAAAACCCTTTGCCTTCGTCGCTCATCGTTTTACTTCCATTACCGATAGTTGGTGTTTAATGGCGCTGGAATTTACAAAGAATTCCGCCCAATAAGTATTATCAAACACTGCGATAACAACCTTATGACTACCCCAAGGGCTATAAACTACAGCATATAGTTTAGACTTCTTACCCTTTTCCCAGGTAACGTCGAATGATTCTTCTTTAACCTTTAAGAGTTTCATTTCTTTGTCTCATATACAATGATAGTCTTTTCCACAGGAATTACCTCTGGACATTCTATTTCGTCAGGCTCATATTCATATGGGTCTTCGTCTTGATATTCAGTAGCACCTGTGCTATAGGAAGTTTTATATAACTTATCCTCAAACTTGAAGATCATACTATATTTAAGTGACCATCTAGTATGACCAGTCATTTTTTGTTCAATGACTTCAAAGCCATCAACATAACATTCATATGCTAATTCTTGTAGGAGTTCTTTCTTGAATTTCATTATGGTTTCTCCACTACTACATAATTGGCGTTGATACGTTGATTTTGCAATGAATCTTTCCATTGCCGACCTGCAACATTCGCTGCATTCTTATCAACGAAATCAATAGAGTGTATTGCGAGGCCACCATCTACATGGGTTGACTGTATTGTCATAATTAGAACATAAATCATGCCGCTTCCTCTACTTCTCTAACATGAGAACAACTACGCCTATAGCCAAAACCAGTACAGTTGCAAGCGAGGCTCCCATCATCGCAAAGAGTGACAGTGTAGGATTTGTCACCCCGAGGGATACTGACCATTGTATTGCTGTTATCAGCAGAGATACCGCCAACGCCCAACCAGCCACAAATAATACTATCCTTGTGAAGTATACGAAATGGAGCATCTTTATCACCAGTTGTTAGAACAAACCAATTGTCGTCCAGCCATGGGAACCGAGGGACGATATCGCCAGTATAGTCATTATATTCAGGGATAACGCAGCTAGTAGCGTAACGATGTCGAACATCATAACGAGGATCCTTCATACGAACCGTGAGGCGCATAACAATCTCCTAAAGGGGAGCGAACTTGTATATCTTACCCTCTTTGGTGTATATTGTCAAGCCAGAAATGTAGTGGCAAGATTTCTGCGGAGGGATTGCCCAGTGATATCCCTCAGGTATAATACGGTAGAGAGTGTAGTCTGCACACTCTCCACCATTCTCTACGATACGAGTAATCGTCATTGTCTTATTGGCGTTGCAGTGGATCTGCCCGTCTGTATGTTTCTTAGCACACTCGATATCTTCTTTGCCGTAGGCTATTGACGGCAGAAGCAATAGAGCGTATACTAATCGTTTCATCAGAAGTCTCCTGGCGCTACTTGGAAGCAGCGGAGTCCAGCGGCTCTCCACATCTTAACCACTCGATCACGATCGTCAAATACTAGCACAGGCTCGTATCCCATTTCATAGATCTGCTCGAGCAATTCGAACTTTACGATATCGTCATCACGACGATCTCCCAGCTTACGCATAAAGAGAGCGTTGTATGGAATATCGTGTTCGTGTAGCCATTCGAGCGTATCCTCTCGACACTTTTCGTCACGACCAGTGCAGAGAACAATCTTAATACCAGCGGCGGCAGCGAGATCGAGGATCTCTACCATCTGCTCGATTGGCTCGTCCTTATGCGCATTGGCGTGCCATTTATCCCAGTCTTTATGACCATTAGTGATGTAATGAATACGATGCTCGTTGTTGGCAATCGTTCCATCAATATCCACGATATAACACTTCATCATTTCACCTCTTATGACATAAACTCTTCGAACAGATTTACTACATCTTCAATCGTTTGGATATAGATAGCGAACTTCTGTTCCTTGCCGTCGTCGTGGACTTTCGAGTAACCATTCTTCTTCAGCCACTCTCGCATTGTAGCCTTCTGCGTGTTCAACTCGTCACCATAGGCATTGATCTCGAATGTAACCTTGATAGGATCGTCAGAGTCTGGGTTCCACCACCACATCATATACATTTTGTTTCGTGCAATGGACAGGAAGAATGCAGTCGTTGCATTCAGCTTAACCTCACGAAGTCGACCACGGAATGTGCTATAATTATCGAGATACCACGACGGGAAAGATTCAAACATATCATACTGTTCGCTCTTGAAGCTAGAGAACATTGACGATAGCGAAGCCATAACAAAACATTCCTTATAGTGACCAGAGACAGTATTGCCATCTGGAGATTGGGTGGCAATCAGATATGATTCCAACAGAAAGGATTGCCAGTCTTTCTTGTTTTCAAACTTTTCAAGATTTCTTGCGACGATGTAACACTCTTCTGGGTTCAAACCCTTTTCAATCACGTGAGCGTAACAACGGTCTCCATTACCCTTGCCAGTGTAATATGGTTTACCCTCTGAATCAATATACTGATATACATATTGACCTAGAGTCGCAAAGAATTCTTGCGTGGGCTTTTCCATTTGTTCCTCTTCGGACGTCTATTCTTATTAACTCTACGGATATAGAATGACCACGACCCTACGAAAAACTCATCATAGGGTCGTAGCCACGTATCCCTTCTGTACACATAGATTATACCATTTATCTGCAGCATGTAACCTTCGCAACAGTTTGCCAATTGGCGTTAGTCTTACGGATAGAGGCAATTTTAAGAGCCATACGCAGCGACAACTCACGGAGATTTTCGCTATACGCCTCGATGAACGTAAGAACATCCACCTGCTCGTCGAGATCGAGATCAGAGAGCAATCCCTGAGCAACTACCTGACGAATACGCACCAGATAGTCACGACGGCTCTTCATCGCCAGATCCAGGTAATGAGCACGAGACACCATCGCCTGCAAATGCGGAGCCAGTTTATGGCCACGATCGATCATAGCGTCGAAGTCGTAGTTCGAGATAAACACGATTGTACCCTCGAACACAAACGAGCGAGGAACAAGTTCGCCAGTCTCTTCTTCGAGCAGCCGACCCTCGGAAAGCCAAGACACGACACGACGCTCAGTCGTATCGCAAACCGCCTTCAGAAGATTGAGAGACACGTCGTCAAAGAAAATGGCATCGGCGTCATCGAATACGAGAACCTGACCAGCCTCACGATAGGCGTAGAGCAGCTTGACGAGACCAGTCGCACGGACGTATCCCTTCGTAATAGCGTAGTTGTTACCCGAAGGATCCCACGCCTCGAGTTTCTTCTCGACAGTATAGGATTTACCGAGTCCAGCCGGACCACTGACGATAAGCGCACGGGAGTTACCAGCGATACAGCTGTCAGTCAATGCCTCGAGGATATCGAACCGTTCACTAATACGCTGTTCGATCTCGTCGTCTGTCTCGGCGACAGCGGCCAGAGCGGCAATAGCGTCAACATTATCTTTATGGGCACGAACACCACGAGGCATGACTATCTCCTTCAAGCTATAAGATATTATACCCTAGATACGGATACTAGTCAACATCTTCCTCTTCCGGAGTCTCTACACCGAAGAACCGATCGATATGTTCTGCGATCCGACTCGACTCTCGAGAATAGAATACGAAGTCGCCCATCTCCTGTCGATGATCCTTGTCTACGTATTCGAAGCCACCGTAGTATTCGATCGTTCCTGCACGGAACTTATCTACGGCGATATACTCCTGATTGATATAGATAGGGCCACAGCGACTGTCGAGTCCTACGTTGTCTCGCCCTGAGTATATCAGTTCGAAATGATCCTGAATATGGTTCTCGATCTTACGATTGATCTCGTAGAGAAAGTCTCCCGTTTCGCACCAATCAGTATTCATTGTCAAGTTCCTCTCCTGAAGCAACAATACGGATACGATCAGCCCAAATAAGAGCCTCTCCGACTCGCTCGAGCATGTTGTTGTCTAGGTTATGACCACCCTCTTTGAGATATTCCCAGATAAGAGTGGATACTTCTCGAGCCTCTTCTCGAGTGATTGACCATTCCTCTTTCATCAGATAGTCGCCTCTGTTAGATCTAGAGAATGAATATGCACCATCTCGAATTTAGTAGGATTTAACATTTGATAAAGATACCTATGATCGAATGCTTCCATATGGGAGTTGTAATATCCCAAGATTTTTGTTTGCATATCTTCATAGATACCAACGAGAACCCAGATTTTCATTATGCCCTCCGGAGCAGCGAGCCAGAAACCTTCCACTGGGAAGTAGACGTATTGACCGTAACAGTCTTCTGATTAATACGAGCCACAGTACCCGTGATAGTCTCGCCAGAGCGAGTCTCGAACTTAACCTTATCGCCCTTCGCAAAGAGAATAGTCGCACGACGCTGCATCTCCTTGAATTTAATAGAGACAGCCTGGGACATAGAGCGGATCTCCTCCGGAGAGAAAGAACCAGAGAGAATAGCGGCATTAATCTGGGAAGCAGTCTTCATTTCAATCTCCTCATCAACCATAGACATAGTATAGCCTGATCTTTTAAAAAAGTCAAGCAGCCTTTTTCATTCGACGGATCTTGGCCATCATGCGAGATCCGTGAGCAGGATAGGCAACGACAGACACAGTCTTATCCCAGCAAGCACGGCACTCGCCACACTTACCGCCACGGGAATAGGCTCCACAGACCGTAGCAGTCGTCTCATCCTCGGCGTAGGAAATAACCGTAGCGCCGTGATCTTCCGTATACTCGCCAGTGATAGACGGCGAGGAATAGCGGACAGAGGCATTCTCGAGAGCCTTCATACGCTCAAGAACTGCACGGATTTTCGGGATATTGTAGGATTTGGTGGGAAGCCAATGTTTGACGTGCGGAGTCTTCTGCATAACCAGAAAGATCTTAAACGCCAGAGCAGGATGATAGACGTCTCCCGAGTCAAACCAGCGGAAATACTTCTGCTTCTTCAGAGCCTCGACCATCTCGTCGACCCATTCGGCTCGTTTCCAATCCTCACGGTTGGCATCACGGACTCGCTTGGAGTTCGGCATATTATACATGCCATCTTTAGCATAGCAGCCAGCACAGACCGGAAGCGGCTGTTTCGAAACGGGATCAATGGATCCAGGACAGGTATTACCCGCTTGGAGAGACCAGGATTTAGCAGGCATCTTAGAGGCTTTAGACAGGGTGACCATTTCAATCTCCTCATCAAGTATACGTATAGTATACCCCGGATCTTTTAAAAAGTCAACACCTATCTTATATCTAGAGCTAGACTGTTCAGGAAGGAGATTACATCATTAAAATTATATTCCTCGGCTAGAGTCCATCGTATTCTTTCTCTCGGTGTATCGATTCCTTCTAATACGTAAATGATAGACTTTCCCATGTTGTTATTTGAAAGGTATTCTGCAACCATTCTGGGAGTATTCTCGTCTCTGCAGAGGGATATTATTTTTGTTCCTGGTATTAAATGTGTTACAAACACATCAAATGGTCTGTCGTATAACGATAACAGTTTACAATCCTGCTGTTGCCATTTCATTCTAGAAGCAACAAGAGAGAATGCAGATGGTGCTGGAATAGAATATATTTCTTGTGAATTATAACGATCTAAGATTATTTTACCTATTCCATAGAAAAATGGATCGCCTTGCGTTAACAAGACTGTTTGTTTGCCTCTCCATTTGTCTATTTCTTCGAATACTGCCACTTTACGTTCTGGAAAATATATCTTTTGTCCATTTATTTCAACTTGATCTAAATGAAATTTAGTTCCTGCGACAGCTTCTGCATGTTTGATTACGTTTTTAGCACGAGTGGATAAATCGTCTACTCCAGCACCACCTACACCAATAATTGTAAGCCATGGTTTCATTATATCACCAAACTCTTAAATGGTATTTTCTTTTTAGATCCACCCCAATCGATATTATCTAAAAGTTCTATTTCTATATTAAACGTGTTTTTACCTACCTGATCATAAACAACACCAGCCCATTGTTTTACTTCTTCTTCTGAAATGGAATTAATGCCACCAATCTGTATTCTAATGGTATTCAGATCAGTTTGAATGAATCTGTATTCTTTGTAATTTGAAATGAATGTATGATTCTTTACTTGTACCAAAAATGGCCAAATAGATCCATCTGGTTTTCTAACTAAATTTTTAGTTCTACCGTGTAGATTACGAATTGTTGGTCCATCATGACCGCATGGACATTTATGCAATAATTCTCCTATGTCTCCAATATCATAACGAATAAATGGAGTAGCATGAGAACTCATTTTTGTAATTAATAGTCGTCCAAGTTTAGAATCGCCCATTTGCAAATCGTCTTCTGGTATAGATTCTACAATAACATTAGACATAGAAACATGATAATGATCCGGACATTCATTACACTCATATCCAATCAATCCAATTTCTTCTGAAGAATAATTTCCAGTAATTCTAACTCCTAGGTCTCTACATTCTTTCTTAGCCTCGTCGCTTGCTGTTCCGCCAATTGGCGTCCAAGCATTTAATCCATCCTTTACCATGTCTTCGATAGGATAAACTTGAGTTCTTAGAGTATCCATCATATATGGATTGACAATGAGATAACCTATTTTCTCAGAACCAATACATTCACGGAATTTCTTTAGATCTGGATTAGAATAAGAAATAATTCGTCTTGGTCCAGTAGAAATGAAACCATATTTTGTAGCCACTTCTGCGTATTTTACAGAAAACCCTGGATCCTCCATATATGAAGCAGCATGCAATCTGGTTGAATTATTTTTCAAATCAAAATCGCCGATAATGTATCGGGCAAATATTCTATATTGATTTAATTTTTCATTAGCTTTTGCGTAATAAAATTTAATCGGTACACCAGAAGACCCAGATGTATGATGTGTGAATATGCCTTCTTCTGGAGGCAATAAACATCCATCTTTTGATACTTGTTCTTTTACATCTTGTCTTGTTTGAATGGGTAATTGTTTTAAATCTTCCAGAGAATTCAGTTCAACATTTGTTAATCTGTTTTTCCAGAATGGAGATTTCTCTGCCGCATGTTTTAACAAATGGTTCAATTGACATAATTGCCAAGTTTCGGTAGCCTTACGAGATCCAGTTTCTAGTAATATAACTTCGCATATCTTAGAAAAGAAATCTGTATGATCTTTATCTAAAAATCTCAAAGCATCTTTTTCTTTATTAAAGCAATTATCCATGATATTAAAATTACTAAAATCTATCTTCATCATACACTCCATTTTGTCTCTATTATATATACATCTTCGGTAAAAATCAAGTGTTGTCTTTTTCGAAAGATACGGTATAATCATCATTGTGAATATGAAAGAGGAATAGATGTCTAAGATAAATCCAATCGCTCTTGAGCTCCGCTCGAGCAAATATAAACAGCGTATTGTTCGCAACAAGAAGAAATATGACCGTAAACGAATTATCCGGGAGAAATACTAATGTTCGGTTGGAATATTAGGATCGCTAGCCAACTAAAATATTGGGCTGTCCTTAAAAAGAGAAAAAGGGGGATGATTACTGGTCGTCCCTATATGCTTTATAAGTTTGGTCCTATAATTATCACGAGGTGGATAGATGAAAATACATAATGAATCTACGTTTCTCAAGCCAGACGGTATCGCCAAGGTAGAGAACATGTATAATGCCAAATACGTATTCGAGACATGTCTTAAGACTCGAACTGGTGGTTGGTCGGAGTTTCCTGTAGCGATCTTCTATACAGAGGAAGCGCATCCGGAAGGTTCGAACTATATGGGATTATATCGTAACGATTTTGGACAGTTTACCGTCTGTAATGGTATCTCTGCTCTCGAAGAATTTACTGGTTTACAAATCGGCGAAGATATAGTATACTCTCGTTATCGTCATGATTACCGTGTCTTAGACGAAGAGAACGATGGCTTCATCGACGGTGGTCGGGATTATACCAGATGCAATCCTAATGTCGGTAAGCTAGTAACGTTGAAGGTTGTTAAGGATCATTTGGAGGTGGTAGAAAATGCTGCTTAGTCAGAGCCCAGAGTTCTTCTATTTGTTCTTGCTCCCATTGGGTATATTGGTATGGGGCGCTGTGATTTGGATCCTCTCAATGTTCGTTTATCTAATAAAGGATAATCTCCGTGACCGATGACCTTGTAAAACGAATATTGGAACAAGCCAATGCAGA
>Ga0208090_1000043_pt1 | contig 29809 bp, 27 predicted proteins | sample LakMenEpi20Jul12_FD_150718 | JGI IMG/M metagenome (GOLD analysis project Ga0208090, IMG submission 150718) | Freshwater microbial communities from Lake Mendota, WI - 20JUL2012 deep hole epilimnion (SPAdes) | ecosystem: Environmental > Aquatic > Freshwater > Lake > Epilimnion/Euphotic zone ...
GCAATGGTACATCGCCGGCTTTTCCGCCGAATCCTTCCAAGGCGCCAACCACCGCTTGCTGCTCATGCTCCACCAATAACCACGGCCAACCCAAACCGCAAGGAGAAACCATACAATTTGTCTGGGAAATTGTAAAGAAGCTGGCGGTTGGAGGCTATGGATGGAGCTATTCGCTAGCAGGGGTGTGCGAGGGGGGCGGGGCGGGACAACGTGTGACCGTGAGCAATTTGGAGCCACGAAAGCACGTGCAAAGCAGCGGACAAGAGCCACGATCATGGCCAGTGCGACCCACTCCACTACAGGCCCACGCCACTCCATCAAATACACCTCACGGCCTCACAGTGACTTCAACACTTTCAGCAGGTCCTCGGGTGAAAGCAGTTCCGGCAGAATGACTGGCTCCTTGCCGGGCACGATGAGCACATTCACCGGAATTGCGCTGCGGCCGAGTTTGCGCAGCGCGGCTTCGATCGAAGGATTGGGATTGGTTTTGTCGGCCTTGAGCGTGGCGACTCGCTTTTGTTTTATGAGCTCGATGACTTCTTTCGTGTAGGCGCGCTTCTTGTTCACTTGGCAGGTCGCACACCACTGGGCTGTGAAGTCGATGTAGACCGGTCTTTGTTCGGCGAGCAACTCGGCGACGCGCGACTCGGACCATGGTTCCCATGTGAACCTCTGCGACTTCGGTGGTTGTGCGAGCCAAACGCCTGCGACCGCGATGATGATGGCTAAAATGCCGGCGATCATGCGGCAGCGACGGGACTTGTGGGGCAAGTTCCAGCGTCCGTCGATCCATGCCGCGATGGCGATGAGCGTGAGTCCGATGATCGGCCAGAGCAGGTTATCCAATCCGATTTGACCGGCGTACACCCACAGCAAATAGCCGGCGGTGGCAAAGAGTGGAAATGACATCGCTTGCTTGAAGCTTTCCATCCATGCGCCAGGGCGGGGGAGGAGATTAACGAGATTTGGAAAAATCGAGAGCACGAGGTAGGGCAGCGCAAGGCCGACCGCCATTGCGGCGAAGGCAGTGAAAAATTGAGCGGCGGGCAAAGCGATCGCCGCGCCGATGGCCGTGCCAAGAAATGGCGCTGAACATGGTGTCGCGACAAGCGTCGCTAGCACGCCGGAAAACAGTGAGCCGGCGATGCCTTGCTTCGATTGCAGGGCCCCTCCAACCGAAGTCGCGCCAGTGCCGATTTCGAAAACGCCGCAGAGGTTCAGCGCGAGGACAAACATCAGCAACATCAGACCGAGCACCACCCATGGGTTTTGAAGTTGATAACCCCAACCGATGGCCGATCCGCCCGCTGCTTCGCGTGCCGCAAACAAAATGCCGCTCAATACGCCGAAGGAAAGCAGCACGCCGAGCGCGAAGACCACGCCATGCAGCACGACTTTGCGCCGATCGGCACCCGCTTGTTGTACGAAGCCCATGATCTTGAGGCCGATCACCGGAAATACGCAGGGCATGAGGTTGAGAATGAGTCCACCAAGAAACATTCCGCCGAGGATTGCGAGAAATGAAGTGCCGGGTTTGGGCGCGGTGCTGGCCGCACTTGATTCGATCGGCGTGACATCGACGCGCAGAGCTTGGCTGCCGAGCAGGATGCCGGAAATTTCATCGCCCTGCGGGATCGCTTGATCGAGGGCGTTTTTTTCGGCACGTTTCAGGCGTATCGACCATGCGTCGCCATCGCGTTTGATCGCGCCTCCATCGCGAGCTGAGCGGATGAATGCCTGATCCGGAATGAAGTCGCTGATATCAGCGCCGGCGACTTTCACGCGTAGGATGATGTCGCCGCCATCGCTGTTTGCTTGCGGCATTCCGGAAATTTTTTGCGGCAGGTTTGCGCGCGCTTGGGCAAACAGCGGTGCTTGTGATGGATCGGTTTCAGCCTTGGCTCCAACACCGAGCGTGAGAGCGAACGATTGTGTTTCGTTGATGCAGCTATCGGCGCAAATTTGCCATGTCGCATCTGCTTGCAGCGTGACGCTTGTGCCGCTCTCAAGTTTTGGTGGAGTTTGGATTTCTATCAGAAAAACGGGGCTGCCATCGTAAATGAAACTTTTGCCGAGCAGTCCATCCTTCACCGTCGGCGCGGGCCATTGGATGGGACCGGCAGAGAATCCTGCAGGCAGCGACCAGCGGATCGACGGAGCTTCTTCGACGCCGCCCGAGTTGCGATAATAACTGTGCCAGCCTTGCGGGTGCTCGAGACGCAGCGCGATGCTGAAAGGCTTACCGGCTTCGAGTGTTCTGATTTCGGAAATCAATGTGGCCTTTGTCGCCGCTTCTTGGGCGGCGAATTCAAATTGCGCCGATGCCCAAAGACAAAGCACGTGGAGCCAGGCAAGGGTCATGCGGCCAATCATGCTGCTAACGAAACGCAAATTTCGCCCAGTGGCAAACCCGCATGTCGCGGGAAACCTCGATCATGAAAAAGCCGGACAGGTTTCCCTGCCCGGCTTTGATTGATTGGGATGTGCGGCAACCAGTGATCGCCGCCACGATGGATTACATCATTCCGCCCATTCCGCCCATGCCGTGGTCGTGGCCATGGCCGCCGCCCGCGGCAGCTTCCTTGGCGGGGAGGTCGGTGATGAGGCACTCGGTGGTGAGGAGAAGGCCGGAGATCGACGCGGCGTTTTGCAGCGCGGTGCGGGTGACCTTGGTCGGATCGACAACACCCGAGGCGATGAGGTCCTCGAACTTGTCGGTCGCGACGTTGTAACCTTCGGATCCCTTGCCGTTCTTGACGCGCTCGACGATGAGCGCGGCTTCACGGCCGGCGTTGGCAACGAGCTGGCGAAGCGGAGCTTCGACGGCGCGCGACACGATGCCGGCACCGGTCTGTTCGTCACCCGAGAGACCGAGGTCCTTGACGGCGGCGTGAGCACGGATGAGCGCGGTGCCACCACCAGCGACGATGCCTTCTTCCACGGCCGCACGGGTCGCGTGAAGGGCGTCTTCGACGCGGGCCTTCTTCTCCTTCATTTCGGTTTCGGTTGCGGCGCCGACATTGATGACGGCCACACCGCCGGCGAGCTTGGCGAGGCGCTCTTGGAGCTTCTCGCGATCGTAGTCGCTGGTGGTGTCTTCGATCTGTTTGCGGATCTGGTTGACGCGGCCGGTGATTGCTTCGGAGGTGCCGCCGCCTTCAACGATGACGGTGTTTTCCTTGCTGATGTTGACGCGCTTGGCTTGGCCGAGGTCGCTGAGTTCGACCGACTCGAGCTTGATGCCGAGGTCTTCGGTGATCACGCGGCCACCGGTGAGGATGGCGATGTCTTCGAGCATGGCCTTGCGGCGGTCGCCAAAGCCGGGGGCCTTGACGGCGGCGATGTTGAGGATGCCGCGGAGCTTGTTGACCACGAGGGTGGCGAGGGCTTCGCCTTCGACATCTTCGGCGATGATGAGGAGCGGCTTGCCGGTCTTGGCAACCTTCTCAAGCAGCGGAAGCATGTCCTTGAGCGAGGAGATCTTCTTCTCGTTGATGAGGATGTAGGCGCTCTCGAGCAGGGCTTCCATGCTCTCGGGGTTGGTCACGAAGTAGGGGCTGAGGTAGCCTTTATCGAACTGCATGCCTTCCACCACATCGAGGGTGGTTTCGATGCCTTTCGCTTCCTCGACGGTGATCGTGCCGTCCTTGCCGACCTTGTCCATCGCCTCGGCGATGATGCTGCCGATTTCCTTGTCCGAGTTGGCCGAGATCGAGGCGACCTGGGCAATTTCCTTCGCGTCGGAAACCTTCTTGGAAAGCTTCTTGAGCTCGGCGACGATGGCCTCGGTGGCCTTCATGATGCCGCGCTGAAGCGAAATTGGGTTGGCACCGGCGGTGACATTGCGGAGGCCTTCCTTGTAGATCGCCTCGGCAAGTACGGTAGCCGTAGTAGTTCCATCGCCAGCGATGTCGGAGGTCTTGCTGGAAACTTCGCGGATGAGTTGCGCGCCCATGTTTTCATAGGGGCACTCGAGCTCGATTTCCTTGGCAACGGAGACGCCGTCCTTGGTGATGGTCGGCGATCCGAACTTCTTATCGAGGATCACATTGCGACCGGCAGGTCCGAGTGTCGCCTTGACGGCGCGGGCGAGTTTTTCCACGCCGCGGAGCAGAGCCTGGCGGGCGGATTCGTCAAATTGCAGTTGTTTGGCCATGATTGTGTTACTAGTTAAAAGTTATAGGTTAGTTGTTATTGGTTGCAGATGCGGTCTTTCGCAAAGGCCGGAGTCAGAGGGAGATGCCCTTTAACTTCCAACCTCTAACGAATAACCGTGGCCTTTAGGCCACGATTCCAAGGATATCGGATTCGTTGATGATGAGGACTTCCTGTCCGTCGACTTTTACTTCGGTGCCGCCGTATTTCGAGATGAGCACCTTGTCGCCGACCTTGACGGAGAATTCGATGGCCTTGCCATCTTCATCCTTGCCGCCGGTGCCGAGGCTGAGCACTTCAGCTTCTTGGGGTTTTTCCTTTGCGGTGTCGGGAAGGACGATTCCGCCGGCGGTGACGGCGTCGGCTTCGATGCGCTTCACGAGTACGCGTTGTCCGAGTGGTTTGATGTTTGCCATATGTTGTTGTCTGTTTGTTGTTGTTTTTGGTGAGAGTGATGGATGTAGCGGCGATCAATCGACGACTTCAGCGTCGACGACCTTGCCTTTTGCCTGCTTCGGTTCGTTGGATGCCGTTTCGGCGGGCTCGACATCGGGCGCGGCTCCGGCAGCTCCGCCCTGTGCCTGTTGGGCGGCCTGATAGAGTGCTTGAAGCGAGTTTTCGAGATCGCTTGAGGCGCTGTTGATCTTCTCGATATCGTCGCTGGCGATCGCGTCCTTCACGGCCTGGATCTTGCCTTCGAGCATCGACTTCAATTCTGCCGGTGCTTGCTCGCCGAGTTCACCAAGTTGTTTTTCAGTCGAGAAAACAAGGTTGTCGGCCTTGTTCTTCGCATCGACTTTCTCAACGCGCTTGCGGTCTTCTTCGGCGTGCGATTCGGCATCGCGCTTGGCCTTTTCGATTTCGTCTTGCGAGAGGCCCGAAGAACCTTGGATCGAAATTTTTTGTTCCTTGCCCGACTGCTTGTCCTTGGCGGAAACATGAAGGATGCCGTTGGCGTCGATGTCGAAGGTCACTTCGATTTGCGGCTCGCCGCGGCGGGCAGGGGTGATGCCATCGAGCTTGAAGTTGCCGAGCAATTTGTTGTCGGAGAACATCGGGCGCTCGCCTTGGCAGATGCGGATGTCGACGGCCGGTTGATTGTCCGAAGCGGTCGAGAAAATCTGCGACTTCTTCGCGGGGATGGTCGTGTTGCGTTCGATCATCGCGGTGGCGCGCGAGCCTTCGGTTTCGATCGAGAGCGTGAGCGGCGTGACATCGAGCAGCAGCACATCCTTCACATCGCCGCGCAGCACGCCGCCTTGGATCGATGCGCCGATGGCGACGACTTCGTCGGGGTTCACGCCTTGGTGCGGTGTTTGACCTGCGAGTTCACGCGCGGTCTCGACCACCTTCGGCATGCGGGTCATGCCGCCGACGAGCACCAGCTCGTTGATGTCGGATGCTTTGACGCCGGCTTCTTCGAGGCAATCGCGCACAGGCTTCTTAGTGCGCTCGAAAAGCGAATCGGTGAGTTGCTCGAGCTTTGCGCGGGTGAGCGAAAGCTGAATGTGTTTCGGTCCAGTGGCATCGGCCGTGATGAAGGGCAGGCTGATGTCGTACGACTGCGTCGATGAAAGAGCGATCTTCGCTTTTTCCGCTTCCTCCTTGATGCGTTGAAGCGCGTCCGGCTGACCCGAGAGGTCGATGCCTTGATCCCTCTTGAACTCGTCGACGATCCATTGGATCAGCGTGTTGTCCCAGTCGTCACCGCCGAGTTGCGTGTCGCCATCGGTGGCAAGCACCTCAAAAACGCCATCGCCGATCTCGAGCACCGAGATGTCGAAGGTGCCGCCGCCGAGGTCATAGACGGCGATTTTTTCATCGGACTTTTTATCGAGGCCGTAGGCGAGCGCTGCGGCGGTCGGTTCGTTGATGATGCGCAGCACTTCGAGTCCGGCGATTTCACCGGCGGCCTTGGTGGCATTGCGTTGCGAGTCGTTGAAATAAGCAGGCACGGTGATCACCGCTTGCTTGATCGATTCACCGAGTTTCGATTCCGCATCGGCCTTCAGTTTGCCGAGGACCATCGCGGCGATTTCCTGCGGGGAAAAAGTTTTCGATTCGCCACCGACTTCGACTTCGATGTGCGCGTCGCCATTCGCGGCGGCCACAATCTTGTAGGGCATGCGCTTGTCGGCATCGGTCAACTCGGCGAACTTGCGACCGATCAGGCGCTTGGCGGAGAAGATCGTATTTTTCGGGTTGGTCACGGCTTGACGCTTGGCGGCCTGACCGACGAGGCGTTCGCCGCTCTTGGAGAAGGCGACGACCGATGGGGTGGTGCGTGCACCTTCCGAGTTTTCAAGCACCGTCGGCTCTCCGCCTTCCATGACGGCCATGCAGGAGTTGGTGGTACCGAGGTCGATTCCGAGGATTTTGGACATGAGGTTGTTTTCCTTTTGATATTGGCCTTTAGGGCCATTTGGTTCGGCCTCGCTTTCGCATCCCTCGTGCCAGCATCTAAAAATATTCCGTAATCCATTGATCTTAAGCGGATTGTATATTTTACCCGTCCCCGCTGGGCCGCCCAAAAGTGACAAATAGCGACAAAATGACGCATTTTTTGCGCGTCAAAGTGTCGCATCTGCACGAAATGCGCCTGAAATTTTTCCAACCTTGAAACATGGCAAGCTCCCTTCCTAGGGTCTGCTTAGGGGTTATGCGTATTCAAGCTTCGAGATGGATTCCACGGGGTGAGCCGTTCCAGGCGGACGGTGATGCTCTATCGGGCGGATTTCCGGCCGTGCTTGAGCATTTGGTGCGTCAGCGAGGTCTGCCTGAAGGGGTCGATCTGGAGGGGTATTTGCGTCCGCGGCTCAAGGATCTGGCCGATCCGTTTCTGATCCCCGACATGCGTCCGGCGGTCGAGCGGATCCTGCAGGCCGTGGATCGCGGTGAAAAAATTTGTATCTACGGAGACTACGATGTCGACGGAGTTTCTTCGATCACCCTCATGCGGCGGATCCTGATGGCTTATGGCTTGCAGCCGCGGCATTTCATCCCGAGACGCGGGCCGGAAGGTTATGGCCTGAGCGATGCGGCGATCGAGCGCTGCATGGCCGAGGGGCCGAAGCCGGATTTGCTGATCACTGTCGACTGCGGAACGGTGTCGATTCCGCAGGTCGCGGCGTTGCGCGCGGCGGGGGTCGATGTGGTTATTGTCGACCATCATGAGCCACTGCTCGACGGGCGCCCGGATTGCTGCGCATTGGTCAACCCGAAGTGCGGCACAGAATTCACTTATCTCTGTGCGGCCGGCGTGGTGTTCAAGCTGGGTCACGCCTTGCTGAAAACGCGTCAGAACGATCTCGATCTCAAGGAGCTCATCGATCTCGTCGCGGTGGCGACCATTGCCGACATTGTGCCGATGGTGGGAGAAAACCGATTGCTCGTGCGTCACGGCTTGCAGCACTTGTCGCGCACGCTCAATCCCGGCCTGCGTGCGCTGCAGGAAGTTGCGGGGATCAGCGGCATCACCACCTCGATGGATGTGGGCTTTCGCATCGGGCCGCGACTCAATGCCGCAGGGCGCATGGATGTGCCAGAGGATGCGCTCGAGACGCTCACCACCGATTGCCGCAGGCTCGCACGCGACCTCGCCTTGAAGCTCGATGATTACAATCGCGAGCGTCAGGCCTTTGAAAATCGCATCCGCACCGATGCTGTCGAAATGCTCAACGAAAGCTTCGATCCGCAACGCGATCCGGTGATCGTCCTTGGCTCACGCACCTGGCATCACGGCGTGGTGGGCATCGTTGCCTCGAGGCTCATGCGGCAGTATCACAAGCCGACCTTCATCATCGCGATCGACGAGGATGGCATCGGCAAGGGCTCGGGCCGCAGCATCGAAGGGGTTTCACTCGTCGAGGCATTGCGCGCCTGCGATGACGACTTGCTCGCGGGCGGAGGTCATGCCATGGCCGCGGGCCTTTCGATCGAAGAGGATAAAATCGACGCGTTCCGAAAAAATTTCAGCGACTATGTGCTGCGTCACACCAGCGAGGAGCAACGCCAGCCGACGCTCATGTATGACATGGAACTTGGCTTTGATCAGTTGTCGCTCGATTTCATGGCGGACTACGATCTGCTGCAACCATTCGGCAACGGCAACCCGCAGCCGATTTTCATTTCGCGATCGGTTGGCCTGAGCCGTTCGCCCCAGCACATGAAAAATCATCACCTGCGCCTAATGCTGCGTCAGGGCTATCACGAGCAGGATGCGGTCTTCTTCGGCGGCGGCGAACACCCCTTGCCCGACCCACCTTGGGACATCGCCTACACCATCGACCGCAACCACTTCCGCGGTCGCACGACCCTACAACTCGTCATCCAAGCCGTCCGCGCGGCGGAGGAGTGTTAGGGGGGCTACATCTTCTTTGAAGAAAGATTCACCGCCAAGACGCCAAGACGCCAAGGTCGCAAAGGAACGCAGAGGAAGATTGTGGATTGCGGATCATGGATTGTGGATCGAAGCAGAAGCCGCTTCTTCAACGGGAGCGTGGGCGTCCCGCCCGTGTCTTCAAGGAGCGTGGGCATCTTGCCCACTTCTTCAATTTCGGTAGGGCGATGCGGCCTCGCGGCGCCCATTCTCTCTTTCATGAAAGCCCAGGCTCACTGTTCGTGAAATGGTAGGACAAATCGAAACGCCGAGGCGCGGAGCGCGCAGAGGACTTCGCGGAGAAAGATCGTGGATGGCGGGTCATGGATCGAAGAAAAAGCCGCTTCTTCATCGTGGCTGGGACTTGAAGTCCCAGTCCGTCCTTGGAACATTCTGTTCCAAGTTCTGCATGCAGGAGCTATTCAATTTGCCTGGGAAATAAAACGGTTTATGAGGAAGCGGCTGACTCTTCGATCTGCGATTCACGATCCTTTCACATTCGCATTCATTCGCGGTTCGGCATCTTTCTTCAAGGCGTCGTCGCTGCGAGGCCGCATCGGTGCAAGATGCAAGACGGTAAGAATCAAGAGACAAGAAAAACGGCGAAGGCTTGTAGCCGTTTTGGATAGGAACTCGCGCAGCGAGTGACTTGGCCCGAAGGGTCGAACGCGCGGGTGGCGCGCGTGAGTCAAAAGAGGTGGGCAAGATGCCCACGGCTCCTTGAAGGTGCCGGCGGGACGCCGGCGCTCCCCTTTGAAGAAGCGGACTTGGCATGGCCGGAGCGAAGCAAAGGCACAAAGGTCCCTGCCTATTTGTCATCCACGATCTTTTTCATTCGCGGTTTGAATTCTTTCTTCAACGCGTCGGCGCTGCGGGGCCGCATCGCCCTACCGGGGTCGCAGAGGTGGGCTGGTGCAAATATTTCTCTTTTTTAACCTTTCCGTAATTTTCTCGCTTGCGCAAATCGGGAATGTGGATTATACGTCCCGCGTCGCAAGACAAGGCGGTCCGACTGAGATGCCCTTCAGGTTATTGGGTTTTTCCTGTTGGGATGATCGGTCGGGCCGCTTCTTTTTTACCGAGCTGGCCCATGGCGAGCTGATCCGATCCACCGCCCCAGACGGGGATTTTCCCGCGAAATGGGGATTGGGCCAAGCCCCCAAATCTGCTAGAAGTGAGCCATGAGATTGATCCGATTTGGTGATTCTGGCCGCGAAGAGCCGGGGGTCTTGCTGCCGGACGGGCGGCGAATCGATGCCAGCGGGGAGTTTAACGATTACGACGAGGGGTTTTTTGCCTCTGGCGGGCTCGAGGGCTTGGCCGAGTGGGTGGCGGATGGTTGCCCGGGCGGCGCCTTGATCGACCCCGCGGCGCGGCTGGGCCCACCGGTGAACCGTCCGTCGAAGATCGTCTGTGTCGGAAAAAATTATTTGGATCATGCTAAGGAAATGGGTGGCGAAATTCCCTCCGAGCCGGTGCTTTTCATGAAGGCCAGCAGCGCATGGAGCGGTCCGCACGACGATGTGATCATTCCGCGTGGCGGCACGAAGGTGGATTACGAGGTCGAGTTGGCCTTGGTGATTGGGCGCACGGCATCCGATATCGACGAGCTTGAAGCGATGGATCATGTCGCGGGATACTCGGTTTTTTGCGATTACTCCGAGCGGTCGTTTCAATTGGAGGGTGGCGGTCAGTGGACCAAGGGTAAAAGTGCTGACAGTTTTGCGCCGATGGGGCCATGGTTGGTGACGGGCGATGAGGTGGCTGACCCGCAAAAACTGCGTCTCTGGTGCAAGGTGAATGGTGAGTTGCGTCAAAACAGCTGGACCGGCGACATGATGTGCTCCGTGCGGCAGTTGGTGGCATACATCAGCCGTTTCATGACCTTGTTGCCGGGCGATGTGGTCGCGACCGGAACGCCGGCGGGTGTGGCCTTGGGCATGTCGCCGCCGCGTTATTTGCAGGCCGGTGATTTTGTCGAATGCGGCATTGAGGGTCTTGGCGAGTTGGCACAACGCGTGGTGGCGAACCATCAATCATGAAGGCTGGTTTTTCCAAAACCTGGAAAGCCCTGCTTTCGTGGCCGAAACCACCAGGCGAGCGCTACTCCGCCTGTGAATTTTGCGACACGCTGCACGAAGCGGGGACGCTTGAAGAAGGGGCGGCCGCGCGCTGCATCCGCTGTGGCACGGTGCTTTACCAGAACCGCGTGGCTTCGCTGACAAGGGCCTCGGCTTGCTCGCTTGCGGCGTTGATCCTGATGGCGCTCGCGCATGTGTTTCCCTTTCTCACGATGGACGCCGCGACGCTGCGCAAAAGCCTCACGCTGCTGGGCGCGGCAGTGGCGCTGATCGATGAAGGCACGCCCGTGCTTGGCATCGCGATCGTACTTTTCACCATTGTCGCGCCCTTTGTTCTGGCTGGCGGGATGCTGTATGTGAGTCTGCCGCTGATGTTTGGTCGTCTGCTTCCCGGTTCGTTCACGATCGCGAAGTGGATGCACCTCAGCGAACCATGGAACATGGTCGAAGTATTCCTGCTCGGTGTGCTGGTGAGTTTGTTGAAATTGGCGCAGGTGGCGGATGTCACTTTCGGCATCGGCTTCTGGGCCTTTGCGGGGCTGATGCTGTGCATGGCATTCGCGGTGGCGGGCATTGATCGCGAAGAACTTTGGGACCGCATGGAGGTGGCGCGAAGATGAGCCAGTCATTTGAAAAAGCGGCCGATCGCGGGCTTGCCGGCTGTCATGTCTGTGGCCGTGTGGCGGAGCTGGCTTTGGAAAATTGCCCGCGTTGCACCAGCAAGCTCGAGCTGCGCAAACCCAACAGCATCCAGAACACCGTGGCGTTGATGGCGGCGGCCATGGCCCTTTACATTCCCTCACACATTTTGCCGATCATGACGGTTGTTGAGCTCGGCGTGGTGACACCCAATACGATCATCGGCGGCATGATGACCTTTTGGCGCACGGGGGCTTATCCGATCGCGATCGTGATTTTCACCGCCTCGATCCTCATTCCGATCCTCAAAATCGGGGCCTTGAGCTGGCTCTGCGCGGCTGCGGCCGGCTGGATCCACCCGTCGCCTACGGCGCTGGGCAGGCTACACGGCATCACCGAGCTGCTCGGCCGCTGGTCGATGATCGACATCTTTGTGGTCGGCATCTTGGTTTCGCTGGTGCAGCTCGGAAACTACATGAGCATCACCCCTGGGCCGGGAGCGCTTGCATTCGCTGGGGTGGTCATGCTTACCATGTTCGCGGCGATGAGCTTCGATCCCCGCCTGCTGTGGGATCGGCTCGATGAAATGGCCAAGGATCCACCGACCTCGAAAGACCAAAGCCCTTGAGCGATAACCCGACATCAACGCCATCGAAAGCACCCAGACCCGAGATCCAGCGCGCAAAGCGTTGGAATGCTGTGTGGGTGGTACCGATCGTGGCCCTGCTGCTTGGCATCTGGTTGCTGTATCGGAATTTCACCGCGCAAGGTGAGGTCGCACATGTGCGCTTCGAAACTGCCGACGGCATCGAGGCGGGAAAAACCGAAGTGCGCTGCCGCTCGGTGAAAGTCGGCATGGTGCGACATGTGAAACTGGAGGATGATTTGAAATCGGTCATGGTCGATGTCGAGATCGATCGTGATGAAGAGGACTTGCTGCGCAAGGGCACACGTTTCTGGGTCGTGCGTCCGCGGATCACCGGCACCGAGCTCTCAGGCGTCTCGACGCTGATCACCGGCGCTTACATCGAGCTCGATCCCGGCCCTGCAGATGCGCCGCTGAGTGAAAATTTCAAAGGACTCGAAACACCGCCCGCGACGAATCGCAATGTGCCGGGTCTGCGGCTCACGCTGGTGGCCGATCAGGCCGGGTCGCTGGCCGCCGGTGCGCCAATTTATTTTCGCGGTTTTGAGGTCGGCCGCATCGAAGGTCGCAAGTTGAGCAAGGACGGATCGCAGGTCAGCTACGATGCCTTCATCGGCAAAGCTTACAGCGGCTTGGTCACTGAAAACACGCGTTTCTGGAACACCAGCGGCATCGACATCAGCGCTGGCGCCGATGGCTTCAAGCTGCGCACACCCTCATTCCAAGCGATGATTTCTGGCGGAGTTTCTTTCGGGGTGACGCAAGGCGAGGAAACGGGTGCCGCCGCCGCCGATGGTCGTTCGTTCACGCTCTATAAAGATGAGGATTTCGCAAAAAAATCCTCCTTCGATCCGACGTTGCGCTTGCTTCTGTTGTTTGACCAAACCGTGCGCGGCCTCAGCGAAAGAGCGCCGGTGGAATACCGCGGAATTACCATCGGCCGCGTGTCGCGAATTTCCTTCGATCTGATGCCGGGCGCGCAAAACATGTCGGTGCCGGTGTTGATTGAGATCGATCCGCGAATGATGATTCCGGAAAATCCGAACAAGGAAAAAGATGCCGACATGGCATTCATCCGTCAGGCGGTCGACAAAGGACTGCGCGGCGCACTGAAAACCGGCAGCCTCATCACCGGCGCGCTTTTTGTGGATCTGGACTATTACGACGATGCCTTGCTGCAAAGCATGGGCAAGGTCGGCGAGTTCGACACCGTGCCGACGGTTTCATCCGGCCTTGCGCAGCTTGAGGCAAAACTTTCCGCTGTGCTCGACAAGTTCCAGGCATTGGAAATCGACAAGGCAGTGACCGGTATCGGCGCGGCCGCCAAGGAAATCGAAGCCACCGCCGCCGCCACGCGCAAATCCGTTTCAAGCCTCGGGCCCGATGGCCCGATGCAAGGCGACATGCTGCGCGTGCTCGACGAGCTTCGTGCATCGTTGCGCTCGCTCAAATCAGTCACCAACACGATCGAGGAGAAACCCAACTCACTGCTCTTTGGTCGTGAGTCGTCAAAAAATCCGGAGCCCAAGGCCGCCCGCTGAAACACCCAACGCCGCTATGATCACCCGCACCTTTTCTTTGCTCATCGGCATTCTGATCGCCGGCTGCGCCAGTTCTTCGAAATCATTCTATGTCCTTACCGCCGACGGATCCGCGCCCTCGGGCAGCGGCATGGGCATCGGTGTTGGCCCCATCGCGCTCGCCGAATACATCGACCGACCAAACCTCGTAATCGCCGAGTCACCCAACCAACTCAGCATCGCCGACGATCACCGCTGGGCCGGCGACCTCGCCTCATCGGTCGCCCGCGTCACTGCCGCCAACCTCGGCCGCCGACTCGGCACCGGCAATGTGCGCACCTACCCATGGCGCGATGACAACGGCCTGCGCTATCAAGTGACAATCGACATCCGCCAACTCCATGGATCAGGCGACGGCCATGCGGTCATCGAAGCCGGATGGCGCCTCTATGCCTTGCCCGAGCGCAGGGTCGCTGCGGCAAGAACCTTCGTCGATCGCGAACCATTGCAGGCCGACGGCTACCCGGCACTTGTGGCTGCACAATCGAAGTTGCTCTCGAGGCTTGCCGCCGACATCGCATCGGCGATGAAGTGAAACGCACGCGAGACGCGAAAAATTTCAGGCGGCGATCATGCTCAAGGTTTACATTTACCAAAAATGCAGCACCTGCCGCGACGCGCTCAAATGGCTCGACGCGCATGGCATCAAGCACGAGGTCAAAGCCATTCGCGAAACACCACCGACCGTGGCCGAACTCAAGGTTGCGCTTGATTCGTTCAATGGTGACCTGCGGAAAATTTTCAACACCTCGGGCATGGACTACCGCGCGCTTGGTCTCAAGGACCGCTTGCCAAGCATGACCGAAAACGAGGCGCTCGAAATGCTCTCGAGACACGGCAATCTCGTGAAACGTCCTTTCGTCATTGGCGATGGCACTGTGCTCGTCGGCTTCAAAGAAGCGGCATGGAAAAGTGTGTTGTAGCAGCCCTTTCGGTTAGCGCGCCGCGCCGCAGAAAGTAGCGAAATTTCCCATTGCGCTGTTCTCTTTTTGGATTACAATCTCACAGCGATGATTAAAAGCTTCGCCGATGCTTTGACCGAGAAAGTCTTTCTCGGCGAGGATTTGACGAGGAAAGAAGCCAGGTTGTTGGGTGATCTTCGCCTCAGCAAAGCGCAAGAACGTCTCGTAGTCCTACATCATTCAACCGAAAAAGACCTGATGAAACTTCACTCCCTCCATTACCACAGTCTACGCGGCACTCGCAGGTATTCCATTGATGCGGATTCACGTGCATCCAGGTGGCGCATTACATTTGCGTGGGCAAATCGCGAACTCACCGATGTTACTCTCGTAAAAATCGAAGACACGCACTGACCCTATGAAACTCCGCACCAACCCCGCCGCCGGTCTCGTCCAAGACGAACTGGAAGTCCGCATGATTCCCGCCGCCAAGGCTGCTCGCGACATGGCAATTCCCCGTAGCCGACTCAGTGATATTTTTGCGGGCAGAAAAGGCGTTTCTTCCGATACCGCTTTGCGCCTAGAACGATATCTTGGAATTCCCGCGGCTCTTCTCATACGCCTTCAGGCCGAGTACGACCTAAGCAAGGCGGCCGCGGACAAAGGCCCGCTGATTCGCAAGGAGGTTCGGCCCGCATCAAAATTTGTTGCCGCTTGATTGGCCGAGTCTTTGATCCCCGCGTCATTTCGGCGCTCCCTCACATCGGCGCGATGCGGCTGTCGAGTTGGAAGACTTGCCCTGAAGTATTGGGCATTTGGTGATGGAGAAATCGGATGAACTCTGCCGCGTGTGCGCAGGTGTTGAAACGGCCGAGCGTGTGATCGGCGAGGATTTGCTGGCGGCGTTCGGGGGTGACGCCTGAGGTCATCGCAGTTTCGAGAAAGCCTGGCAGCACCGCGTTGATGCGGATGTTGGAAGATCCGTACTGCGCCGCAAGATCGACAACGAGGCCAAGCAAGGCGGCTTTCGCGGCGGCGTAGGGGGCCTGACCCCGCGGTGGACGCAGTGCCGAAAAACTTGAGATCAAAATGATGTGGCCGCGACGGCGTTCGATCATGCTTGGAAGCACCGCACGGATGCAGGAAAGCGCGCCGGTGAAATTGACCGACCATGTTTCGTCCCATGCCTCTTCGCTGAGTTTGCCAAGCGATGCGTCGCGCGTGATGCCTGCCGCACACACCAGCAGATCCATGTCACGGCCTTCAAAGTAACAGCGCACTTGTGCGGGATCCCTTACATCAAGCTCGCGGCTGCCGGTCGCGGCGATCGACCAATCAGGTGCGACAAGCGCCTCGGCAATGGCTGCGCCGAGCCCGCCGGTGCCGCCGGTGATCACTGCTTGATGGGTCGCCGCCTGCATGGTGTTTAAAAAAATTTTGCCGTGACAGCGGCGCGGGCAATCAGGCCAGCGATTGCCGTGCCGCTTGCAGCGTGTTCTTCATCAGCATCGCGATGGTCATCGGCCCAACGCCGCCAGGCACTGGGGTGATTGCCGAACAGAGTGGTGCGACTTCTTCAAAGGCCACATCGCCGGTGAGGCGATAGCCGGATTTTTTCGATGGATCTGCCACGCGGTTGATGCCGACATCGATGACGACCGCGCCGGGCTTCACCCAATCGGCCTTGACCATCTCGGGTCTGCCGACAGCGGCGACGAGGATGTCCGCGCGGCGGCAAATCGCTGGAAGATCGCGCGATCGTGAATGTGCGATGGTGACAGTGGCGTTGGATTTTTTTGAAACCAAAAGCAGTGCCATCGGTTTGCCGACGATCATGCTGCGGCCGACGACCACCGCTTCGGCACCGTTGGTTTCGATGCCGGCGACTTCGAGTAGCTTCATGCAGCCCGCCGGTGTGCAGGGGACAAATCCGGTCGGGTCTTCAAGCGCGAGCTTGGCGACATTTTCCGGGTGAAAACCATCGACATCTTTGCGCGGGTCGATCGCGCGGATGATTTCCTCTTCGTTGATGTGTTTCGGTGGTGGCGATTGCACGAGGATGCCGTGGATTGCGCTGTCGGCATTGAGGTCGCGCACGACTTTGAGCAGTTCGTCTTGCGTGGTGCTCGCGGGCAACTCGATCTTGCGCGAAAAAATGCCGAGTTCTCCGCAGGTGCGGACTTTGGATCCGACGTACACCTGCGAGGCCGGATCATCGCCGACCAGCACGACCGCGAGGCCGGGCGTGGTGCCGCGGGATTTGAGGGCTTCGACCTCCGCGCGGCACTCATCGAGCACGGCGGCGGCCACGGATTTTCCATCAAGCATTCGGGGTTGGTTCATCGTCTTGTGGGTTGAAAGATTTTCACGCATCGTCGGTGCCGGACAAGAGCAGCGATTCGATTTTCAGCCGCTCGTTTTCCATGGCTTCGGCATCAAGGCCTTTTTGAACATGAAGCGGTTCACCAAAGGTCACGGTCACGCGACTGAAGGGGCAGGGGATCACGAAGCGGTCCCAAGTGCCAAGCCGCCACGCCGAAGAGAATCGCACATGCACCGGCACGATTGGCGCACCAGTGGCTTCAGCGAGCTTGATCGCCCCCGCCTGAACTTTGTAGCGCGGTCCGCGCGGGCCATCGGGTGTGAGGCAAACATCTTGCCCATCCTCCAGCGCGCGCTTGAGGCCGACCAATGCCGCCACCGCGCGGCGCGATGAGGATCCGCGAATCGCCTCAAAGCCAAACACCGCCATCGCATTTGCGACCATGTCGCCATCGCGGCTGGCACTGGTGAGAATGCTCACCTGGCGTTTGGTTCGGAGCATCTTGTGCCAGACGCTTGGCACGACAAAAAACCGGCTGTGCCACAGCATCAGAATCATAGGCGGCACGGGTGTACTAGGATCACCGATGCGGCCGGGATTGCGCAGATCGACCCGCAGCGTCGCGGTCGTGAGCTTCATCGCCCAGCCCAAGAGCTTGCCGAGCAGTCTCGATTTCCGATCGCCGCAGATTTCAAGCCTCGTTTTCCTCTTTGCGCTCATGGGGTGGAGTTGGCCGGGCCGTTGGTCTGGAAAATGGGGTTGAAAATCACCGGTCGGGGCCGCCCACGCGATCCGCTGGACGGCAGGGGACGAGTGTCGTCAATGCCGGCGCGATGACAAGCCTGCGGGCATGGCTTTCTTTTGCCTTGCAGAGAAGCCCGCCAAACATAAGATCCTCCACCATGAGGTTGGCGTCAGCCGAATCATTGCCCGCTCAAGGCGCAACAAACACGAAATATCATTCCCCAACTGCCATGATCCGCACCGCTTTTGCATTGATTCTTTCCGGCATCTCCCTTGCGGCCGCTTCCTGCTGCTGCACCAGTGATTCCAAACCACCCAAGCTCCGCGCGCTTCCGCAATTTCAAGAAATCCAAGCCGAGGCCCAGGCCGCTCCTGAAGTTCGCGCCACCAAGTGAGTTTCGCGTTTCTGCCTTCATGGTACGTCGAAAAGACGGCGCTTTTGGCCGCGCCGTGGCGGTTTTCCAAGCCGTCTGTTTTCCCTCCTTGCCTAGCCTGATCAAAGATCCAAATCCATGAGGCCCCGCAGGATTATCGATAAAAAATCAGGCTTCAATGGAGGCCTCAAGCATTACCATCGCGCGTCCAATTCGGACGGCAAAAACTGGAATGCGTGGGTCGACGGAGCGAGCGACAGCAAGGTCAAATCAAGGAACTGGCAGCAAATTCTCATCGTCGCCACAGGAGCCCTAGCCCTTATCGGGCTGATCGTCGGCCTGATCATTGAGCTGCGCTGAGCCTTTCCGCTGCGGCCATTGCGCGTTGATGCGCATGCGGCTTTGACATTTTCCCTCGGCAAAGGCAGTTTTCCCGCCCGCCACCAACCCCGGCGGTATGTTCACCATGGGAAAAAATCTCTTCCAGAAAGTTTGGGACGCCCACACCGTTGGCACGCTTGCCGACGGGCGCACGCAACTCTTCATCGGCACCCACCTGATTCACGAGGTCACATCGCCGCAGGCCTTCGGCATGCTTCGCGACCTTGGCCTCAAGGTGAAGTTTCCGCAGCGCACCTTTGCCACCGTCGACCACATCGTGCCGACCGTCGACCAGGATGCGCCGCAAGACCCGCTCGCCGCGGAAATGATGCAGGCGCTGCGCAAAAATGCCGATGACTTCGGCGTCACTTATTTCGACCTCGCGTCGGGCAAACAAGGCATTGTGCATGTCGTCGGCCCCGAGCAAGGCATCACGCAACCCGGCACCACGATCGCCTGTGGCGACTCGCACACCGCAACGCACGGAGCCTTCGGTGCGATCGCCTTTGGCATTGGCACCACGCAAGTGCGCGATGTGTTGGCCTCGCAAACTCTCGCGCTCGAGGCACTCAAAGTCCGCCGCATCGAGGTCAATGGCAACCTCCGCCCCGGAGTCTACGCCAAGGATGTGATCCTTCACATCATTCGCCTGCTCGGAGCCAAAGGCGGCATCGGCTATGCCTACGAATACGCCGGCGATGTCTTTGACCGCATGTCGATGGAGGAACGCATGACCGTTTGCAACATGTCGATCGAAGGTGGTGCACGCTGCGGATATGTGAATCCCGACGCCAAGACGGTCGCCTATCTTAAGGGGCGCCCCTATGTCGACATGAGCGACTTCGACGCCACCGCGACGCGCTGGTTGTCCTTCGCCTCCGATGCGGATGCGAAGTTCGACGACATCGTCCGCATCAACGCCGCTGACATTGAGCCCACCGTCACCTGGGGCATTTCACCCGATCACGGAATTTCGATTTCCGAAATCATTCCCGATCCCGCCAAGGCAGTATCGCCGCAGGAGAAGGCCTCGATCGACGAAGCTCTTGCCTACATGAAACTTCCGGCAGGCACGCCGATCAAGGGCGTGAAGATCGATGTCGCATTCATCGGCTCCTGCACCAATGGCCGCATTTCCGATTTCCGCGAAGTGGCAAAATTCATCCAAGGCCACCGCGTCGCAGCGGGCGTCAAAGCGATCGCCGTTCCCGGCTCGCAAATCGTCGCGATCCAATGCGAGCAAGAAGGCATCCCGGAAATTTTTCGCGCTGCCGGATTCGAGTGGCGCGGTGCCGGATGCTCGATGTGCCTCGCGATGAACCCCGACAAGCTCATCGGCGACCAACTTTGTGCCTCATCCTCGAACCGCAACTTCAAAGGCCGCCAAGGTTCGCCCACCGGCCGCACCGTCCTCATGTCGCCCGTGATGGTCGCCGCCGCCGCGATCAACGGCAGCATCGCCGATGCCCGCGAGGTTTTTGATCTGGCACCGCAGGCAAATGTGGCGTAAGTTCGAGTGCTGAAAAGCAATCAAAACACCTCCATGCTCCCATGAAAGCGCGCGTTACCTACTGGCAGGAAGCCGACGGCAAGTACCTCGGCTACTTGAACGATTATCCAGACCACTGGACCCAAGGAGGAGATCTCAACGACCTGCGTGAAAATTTGCGCGACCTCTACAAGCTCTTCAGCGCCGATCATAACGAAAATTAAACACCCCACTTACCATGCCCCTCGATCCCGTCACTCAAGTTTCCGGCCGCGCCGTTTTTATTCCCGGCGCCGACATTGACACCGACCGCATCATCCCCGCGCGTTTCATGAAGTGCGTCACCTTCGATGGGCTCGGTGAATTCGCGTTTTATGATGTGCGCTTCGATTCCGAAACCGGTGAGAAAACCGAGCACCCGCTCAATGATCCGCGCTTCGAAGGTGCCTCAATCCTGCTCGCAGGTGAGAACTTCGGCTGCGGCTCGTCGCGCGAGCATGCGCCACAGTCGCTCAAAAAATTCGGCTTCAATGGCGTCATCGCCGAATCCTTCGCGGAGATCTTCTTCGGCAACTCGACCACTCTTGCGATGCCCTGCGTGATCGCCTCGGCCGCCGACATCGCCGCACTGCGCGATGCGGTCGAGAATGATCCGGCAACCACAGTGACGATCGATGTCGATGCTCTCCGCGTGCGCAGCTCGGGCGGACTCGACTTCGCCGTCACCATGCCCGACTCGGCCCGCGATGCTCTGGTCTCCGGTCGCTGGGATCCGATCCAAGAGCTGCTCGACAGTGAAGCCGCCATCGAGGCAAAGGCGCGCGAGCTGCACTATGTTTGATCCGCCCCGGGGCAGTCATCCATCACGCAAAAAAGCCGCAGCGTTCGATCGCTGCGGCTTTTTTGTTGAGTTGCGGTTCATGCGCCGTGAAGGCGCCGCCATGCTTACTTGCGGGCGGCTTCTTCGCGGGCCTTGGCCTTGGCGATGACATCGTCCGAAACATTCTTCGGGCATGGCGCGTAGTGGCTGAACTCCATGGAGAACTGGCCACGACCGGAGGTCATCGTGCGAAGGTCGCCGATGTAACCAAACATCGCGCTGAGCGGTGCCTCGGCCTTCACGCGGATGCCGCCCGGAGTTGGCTCCTGACCTTGGATCATGCCGCGGCGGCGGTTGAGGTCGCCGATGACGTCGCCGACTTTTTCCTCTGGCGCGAACACATCGAGCTTCATCATCGGTTCAAGCACTTGGGGCGCGCACTTGACCATGGTTTGGCGATAAGCGGCTTTCGCGGCGATTTCGAAGGCGATGGACGAGGAGTCGACCGCGTGGAAACCACCGTCGGTGAGAGTGACCTTGAAATCGAGGCAGGGGTAGCCGGCAAGTGGTCCCTTGTTGACAGAGGTCTTGAAGCCCTTGTCCACGGCGGGGATGAATTCCTTGGGGACGTTACCACCGACGACTTTCGATTCGAAGATGAAGCCGGAGCCAGTTTCGCCGGGCTCGATGGTGTAGTCGATTTTCGCGAACTGACCGGAACCACCGGACTGTTTCTTGTGGGTGTAGCTGTCGTTGACCATCTTGGTGATGGTTTCGCGATAGGCGACCTGCGGCGCGCCGACGGTGACCTCGACCTTGTGGGTGCGCTTGAGGATGTCGATCTTGATGTCGAGGTGGAGCTCGCCCATGCCCTTGAGGATCATTTCGTTGGTCTCTTCGTCGGTTTCGACGCGGAACGAGGGATCTTCTTGGATCATCTTGCCGATGGCGTTGGCGAGCTTTTCAGCATTGGCCTTGTCCTTCGGAGCAACGGCGATCGAGATGACGGGATCCGGGAAAACCATCGGCTCAAGAGTGGCCGGGTTTTTCTCGTCACAGAGGGTGTGACCGGTTTGGACGTTCTTGAGTCCGACGAGGGCGACAATGTCGCCGGCTTGGGCGACGTCCACTTCGTTGCGGTCGTCGGCATGCATCTCAACCATGCGGCTGATGCGCTCGGTCTTGCCGGTGAAGGAATTAAGAACAGTGTCGCCCTTCTTGATGGTGCCCGAGTAAATGCGGGTGAAGGTGAGCGCGCCGAACTTGTCGTCCATGATTTTGAAAGCCAATCCACGGAACGGTGCCTTCGGGTCGATGACGGCGAAGTTGCCGGTTTCGTTGCCTTCGGCATCCACTTCCGGGAGCGGCTTGACGTCGGTTGGGGCAGGAAGGTAGTCGACGACGGCGTCGAGCACGAGCTGTAGGCCCTTGTTTTTGAAAGACGAGCCGCAGTAGGTCGGGAAGAACGCCAGATCAATCGTGCCCTTGCGGATGCAGCGCTTGATAGTGTCGATGTCGGGCTCAACGCCTTCGAGGTATTTTTCCATGACCTCGTCATCTTGTTCGACGGCGGTCTCGATGAGGGCGGCGCGGTATTCCTGCGCCTTGGCCACCATGTCGGCGGGGATTTCCTCGATTTTGAAATTCTCAGGCTGACCGGATTCATCCCAGATGTGCGCCTTCATCGTGAGCAGGTCGACGACGCCGACGAAGTCGGATTCGGTTCCGATCGGCAGGACCATGACGAGCGGGTGGGCGCCAAGGATTTTTTTCACCTGGGCGACGACGCGATAGAAATCGGCGCCGATGCGGTCGAGTTTGTTGACGTAGATGACGCGGGAAACTTTCGAGTCGTTCGCATAGCGCCAGTTGGTTTCCGACTGGGGCTCAACGCCGCCGGATCCGCAGAAAACGCCAACGCCGCCGTCGAGCACCTTGAGCGAACGGTACACTTCGATGGTGAAGTCCACGTGGCCGGGAGTGTCGATGACGTTGAATTGGTGGCCCTTCCAGAAGCAGGTCGTCGCCGCCGACTGGATGGTGATGCCGCGCTCGGCCTCTTGTTCCATGAAGTCCATGGTCGAGGCGCCGTCGTGCACTTCGCCGATTTTGTGAATCTTGCCGGTGAGCTTGAGAATGCGCTCGGTGGTCGTGGTCTTGCCGGCATCGACGTGGGCGAAAATTCCGATGTTGCGATATTTGGTGAGGTCCTTCATGGCGTGAATGTGCGATGGGTTGGCGTTATCGATATGATTGCGGGCGCGCATTGCTATGCAGAGCGAGGATTTTAGCAATCCCCGAATCGGAGAATTTCGCGGAAAATTGCCGATTTGATGTAATTTGCATCGGTTCCTGCTTGCTTCACCGCCTGCCGATGCCTTGTTTGGCCCGATGACCGATGCCACGGCAAGGATGCTCACGCGGTCGACGCGTCTGGTCGGCCTGCGGCCGCTCGAAGTGGCCAGCCAGCTGCGCCACCTGCCAGGCATGGTGTTTTTTGACTCGGCGGGCCATCTGCCATCGACCGCTGATCGCGCGGTTTCGGTGATCGCCGCCCGCCCAGAGCGGATTTTGCGCGGGTCGATCCACTCGGGCGACGACCGCGCGGTGCTGACCAAGGCGCTTGCCGATGGCCATGGCGCGCAAGGCGACACCGGATTTCCCGCAGGCGGGCTCTGCGGGTGGATCGGCTATGAGGGCGAGTTTGTCTTCGGCGACTACCGCGAAATGCTGGTCTTCGATCATGCCGATGAAAGCTGGTGGGAAATCGGCCGGCTTTCGGCAGAGCTGCGTGAGTCGCTCGACGCGCCCTTCGCGATTGGTGATTTCCACGCGTCGACCAGCCGCGAGGGATTCATGCGCAGCGTTGAGCGCGCGAAGGAATGGATCGCTGCCGGCGACATCTATCAGGTGAATCTCGCGCATTCATTCGAGGCAGACATCAGCGGCGGCTCGCTGTTTCCACTTTACCTCTCGCTGCGCGAAAACTCACCCGCACCGATGGCCGCATGGCTCGCACTCGATGACCGCGAAATTCTCAGCTCGTCGCCCGAAACCTTTTTGAAAATCTCAGGCCGCGGCATCGAGACAAAGCCGATCAAGGGCACGCGCCCGCGATTTCACGATCCGGACGAGGACCGGCGCTCGGCATACGAACTTCAAACCTCGGCCAAGGAAATTGCCGAGTTGGTGATGATCACCGACCTGCTGCGCAACGACCTCGGCCAGGTCTGCGAATTCGGCAGCGTCGAGGTCAGCGAAATGCTGCAGCTCGAAACGCTGGCGCAAGTTCACCACCTCGTTTCCACCGTGCGCGGCACGCTGCGCGCAGACATCAATGTGATCGAAACACTCGCTGCCTGTTTCCCCGGCGGCAGCATCACCGGCGCACCGAAAAAACGCGCGATGGAAATCATCCGCGAACTCGAAAACTCTCCCCGCGGAATCTACTGCGGCGCGGTCGGCTGGCTCGGCTTCAATGGCGAAAGCTCGTTCAACATCGCCATCCGCACGCTGGTGCGAAACAACGAGCGCCTGAGCTATCATGTCGGCGCCGGCATCGTCGCAGATTCGGATCCGCAAAAGGAATACGAAGAAACCCTGCACAAAGCCGCCGGCATTCGTGCGGGCTTGGAGAGGTGCAAGCTCTAGAGCATTCTCAAAAATTATGTGGCCGCAAAAAAGTGGCGGCGGTTTTCAACCGCCATGCCAAATACATTAAAAAAGAAAGGCTTGGCGGTTAAAAACCTCCGCCGCGATTCCATTACCGTGGCTACCGTGGCTATGAAATTTACTAAACTCCTCAATACCCGCGCGGGTGGCGCATGAAGTGACCTTTGCCTTGGCGGGTCTCGGGTTTCCAGAGCGGGCCTTCGGATGAGCCGCGACCGCCGGTGTCGAGGCGCAAACCGGCAACAGTCATGAACACATGACCGTTGCGAATGTAGAGGGTGATCCAGCGACCTTCGCCTTTTTTGCCATATTTGAAAAATCCTTTCGAGTGCAGCGAGCCTTTCAAAAGTCCCGCCTCGCGCAGCACATAGGAGACCGTGCCGGAGCAATCATAGCCGCTGTCGTCGTGGTGAGCATGACCGCCGCCCCACTTGTAGGGCTTGCCTTGCAGGCTGTTGCCGGCGGCGATCGCCTTCTTCACTGCACGCGGTGCATTGCGCGGCGCGTAGGCGACGCCGTTTTTCAACATCGCGGTGTGGCCATGTTCGAAGCGATAGCTCACTGGCTTGCGCGCCTTGACCTGACTCGAACACGACGCCAGTGCCGTGATGAGAAATGCGGCGATAAAAATCCCGTGCAGCAAGCGTTTCATTGATCGAAAGCATAGGCAAATCCGATGCCGGATGTAAATCCAAAGAGGCGATGAGACGCTGGAGATTGGTTCGCAATGGCAAGGGCGCTTGCCGAAAAGAGCAGAGTCGGCGCGGCGAGGCCGCCACGCCCTACCATTGTGAATGATAATAACGAGCCCGCCCCGTTGCTTCACGCATTTCCGGCGAGAAATTCCACTGCTTGCGTCAGCGCGCGGGCGCGGTGGCTAAGGGAATTTTTCACCTCATCGCCGAGCTCGGCAAATGTAGCTGCGTGGCCCTCGGGCACAAACAAAGGATCATAGCCAAAGCCCATGGCACCGCGCGCATCGGAAATGATCGCGCCTTCGACCGTACCGCTAAAGTGAGCGACTTCTTTGCCGCCTTGCGCGAGCACCATCGTGCAGCGAAAACGCGCGCGGCGATCGGCCTTGCCTTCCATTTCGCGCAGCAGGCGCGCGTTGTTGAGCGCATGATTTCCCTCCTCGCCGCCATAGCTCGATGACCACACGCCCGGCGCGCCGCCCAGCGCGTCGACTTCGAGACCCGAGTCGTCCGAAAGCACCCAGCCATCAATCACGCGGCTGATCCCCTCGGCCTTGAGTCGCGCGTTTTCGAGAAATGTCGCGCCGGTTTCCTCGATCTCCGGGCATTCGGGAAACGAGGTGACATCGAGCACCTCGAAGCGATCGCCGATCATCGCGCGGATCTCGGAGGTTTTGTGAGCGTTGCGGGTGGCGATGATGAGGCGCGGCGCGGAATCCATGAGCGGGATTGAACGACATTCTTCGCCCGACGCGAATCATTAAGACAAATTTCCAGCGGTGGGGCGTTGACAAGGCATGAAAGCAGTAACCTGGCTTGCCTCATTCACCGTCGGCGTCGCATCACTCGCCGCACCCGCCTTTGCCAACGCGCCCGAGGGCTGGTCGACCGACCTCGACAAGGCACTGGCCGAGGCCAAAGCTGGCAAGAAGAGCGTGCTGGTTGAGTTCACCGGATCCGACTGGTGCCCGCCCTGCATCGCGATGCGCAAGAATGTCTTTTCAAAGAAAGAATTCGTCCAAGCGGCGTCGAAAAATTTCATCCTCGTCGAGCTCGACTTCCCAAAGGCCGACAAAGCGCTTTCCGAGAAGAACCAACCACTCGCGGAAAAATACAAGATCGAGGGATTTCCCACAGTGATCCTGCTCGACTCGGAGGGTAAGGAGTTCAATCGCTTCTTCGCATCGGAATTTCCCAAGACCGAGGATTTCCTCAAGCACCTCGATAAGACGCTTGAGAAAAAGGACATGGATTAAACGATGAGCTCAAGGCTCGGGGGTCTCAACGCCGAGAATCCGATCGAGTTCGGCCACGCGCTCCCACGGGCAGCGTTTGCGCTGATATTTTTTCCAGACGATGTCGCGCAGCTCGGCCCAGACTTCCATCGGTGGGTTGTCGAGCCTGTCCCATGTGGGATTGCGCTTTTGCTGCGTGGTCAGAATCGTCCAGCGGCCGCTCATGTAATTGCCACGATAGTAGCGCTTGCCGTCCTCGGCATTGAGTTTCCACTCGTGACTCTCCATGCCGCGACCATGCGATGAAGCACGCGCGCGGCACAAGTGGCGAATGCACTGCAAGCTGCCAAAATTTCATCAAAAAACCCCAAATCGGGAAAAATTTGCCGCAAATTCATTCCTTCGGAAAATCAATCGGCTTGATCACGAAGGCCTGCGGGTGGATGGATGTATGGCAAGCAAGGATGTCAACCGAACGCAAACAAATGATCCGCCTGACCTGGAAACGTTTTTCCGGGGCACTTCGGCTGCTTGCGCAATCGGAGGAAGGCTCGCGCGCGATGGTTTTTGCGCTGACGCTTTTGGCGATGATGATCGGCATGAATGGCCTGAATGTGCTCAACAGCTATGTCGGGCGCGATTTCATGTCGGCGATCGAAAGCCGCAACGTTGGGGCCTTTCGCATGCAGGCGCTGCTCTACGCGATGGTGTTTGTGGCATCGACGGTGGTGGCGGCGCTGTTTCGCTTCACTGAAGAACGACTCGGCATCCTGTGGCGGCGCCAACTCACCTGGCGACTCACTGAAACTTACATGAGCGAGCGCGCCTACCACCGACTCGACTCTGCCACCGGCGTGGCCAACCCCGACCAACGCATCACCGAGGATGTGAAGGCCTTCACGACCACCACGCTTTCGTTCATGCTGCTCATCATCAACGGCACGCTCACGGCGATCTCGTTCTCCGGAGTTTTGTGGAGCATCAGCCCGCAACTTTTTGCCGTTGCCGTCGCTTATGCGCTCTGTGGATCCATGCTCACCGTCTGGCTCGGCAAGCCGCTCATCCGGCTCAATTACAACCAGCTCGACATGGAGGCCAACTTCCGCGCCGAGCTGATCCATGTGCGCGAAAATTCTGAATCAATCGCGCTCGCCCACCGCGAAGGGCGCTTCAGCGCGCGCCTGAAATCACGGCTCGACGACCTGACGCTGAATTTCCGCAAACTCATCCGCGTCAACCGCAACCTCGGCTTCTTCACCAGCGGCTACAACTATTTCATCCAAATCATCCCCGCGCTGATCATCGCGCCGATGTTCATGATCGGAAAAGTCGAGTTCGGTGTCATCACGCAATCGACGATGGCATTTGCGACGCTGCTCGGAGCTTTCTCGTTGATCGTGACACAGTTCCAATCGATCTCCGCCTTCACCGCCGTCACTGCGCGCCTGCACTTGCTGAGCGACGCGATCGAGAACGCGCATGGGCACAAACCCTGCTCGATTCAGATCGAAGAAGAGCCCAGCCGCGTGGCCTACGAAGACCTGACGCTGTGGAATTCCGACAAAACGCACGCCCTGGTCCGCAACCTCAACCTTGAAATCAAGCGCGGCGAGTGCTGGCTCATTTCCTGCACCGATGATGCGCCCAAGCTCGCGCTGTTTCGCGCGACGGCAGGTGTGTGGGAATGCGGCGGCGGCCGGGTGGTGAGGCCGGATCTCGACAACATTTTGTTTTTGCCCGAACGGCCTTACCTGCCGCCCGGAACCTTGCGTGACCTCTTGCTGCGCACCGGCATGGAAAAAGTCACCAAGGATTTGGAGATCAACAAGGTGCTCGAGGAGCTGGGGCTTGATGAAACGATTCGCCGCGTCGGCGGCCTTGATGCCGATCGCGATTGGGACGATGCCTTTTCCATCGGTGAACAGCACCTGCTTTCGGTCGCGCGCATTTTCTTGGCAAAGCCTGCATTTGTTTATCTGGACAGACCGGGAAGCTCGCTGCCGAAAGCGCGGATCTCAATGATCCTCAACAAGCTCATCAGCCAGGGCATCGGCGTGGTGATCCTCGCAAAAAACGGCGATATGAGTGTGGATTGCGATGCCTGCCTTGAGATCCGCGAAGAAGGCAAGTGGGAGGTCATGCCCGGCTCAAGCGCCAAGGCCATGGCCAATCACGCCGCCTTGCGCGACCTGAGCTGTTGAGCCCCGATCGGGCGCGTTTTACGACAGCCGCGCCTCGAAGTCTTCGTAGCGAAATTCACGAACCACCTCGACCTCTCCGTTCTCATGCTGCAGCGCGATGGCTGGATGCTTGACGCCGTTGAAGGTGGTCGTTTTGACCATCGTGTAGTGCGCCATGTCGTCAAATACCAGCGTGTCGCCGACCCGCAGGGCACGCGGAAACGAATAATCAGCGATCACATCGCCAGCGAGGCAGGTCGGTCCTCCAAGCCGATAGGTGTGCGAGGCCTCAAGTGATTTGGGGGTCGCGCCCGGCGCGGACGGCTCGCTCGCAAGATGGTAGTTTTCATTTTTTAACATCACTGCGGGTTTGCCGTCGGAGGCGTCGGCGACGACCAGATAAACATCTGGGCGATAAGGCATTTCCATCACATCGGGCATGTGAGCGGTGGCGGAAATGTCGAGAATTGCAAGATGGTGGCCGGCAGAATCGAAGACATCCATCACCTTCGCGCGCAGCACGCCGCTGTGAATCGCAACGGCCTCGCCGGGCTCGAGCCAGACCTCGACGCCGAATTTTTTGCGGGCCTCGCGCACGAGTCGGATCAAGCGCTCGCGATCGTAGAATGGCTTGGTGATCCAATGACCGCCACCCATGTTGAGGTAGGTGAATTGCGGCGAGCGCAGCAGGTGACCGAATTTTTCGTCGACCGCGATGAGCGTTTTTTCGAGGTCATCCGAGTTCTGCTCGCAGAGCGTGTGAAAATGCAGGCCGGAAATGCCGGTGAGGTCGGCGCCGGCGAGTTGGTCTGCCGTGATACCAAGTCGCGAGCCTGCGACGCAGGGGTCGTAGATGGGCGTGTGGCCGGTGGAGCATTCGGGATTGATGCGCAGGCCGCACTGCAATTCGCCGCTCGCGAATCGCGGGTGTGCCATGACCTGCTCGCGAAAGCGGAACCACTGCGACAGCGAGTTGAAGTCGAGATGGTGGGTAAATTCGCAGAGCGCGGTGATGTCGGCCTCGTCGTAGGCTGGCGAATAGGTGATCACATGCTTGCCAAAGTGCTTGCGCGCAAGGGTGGCCTCCCACAGGCCCGACGCGCAGCAGCCATCGAGATCGTCGCGCAGCGCGGGAAACGCCTTCCAGCAGGAAAACCCCTTGAGCGCGAGGACCAGGTGGCAGCCCGCCGCCTCTTTCACCTCGCGGAGAATAGCGCTGTTGCGTTTGAGGGCGGCGAGGGAGACAACAAACATGAGATGTGTCGGAATCAATGCCCAAACACCTCGGCGGTCGAGCGGATTTTCGATCCGGTGGGCGAGCCTGCATGACCTAGGCAGAGCAATGGGCCGCATTTACAGCCCATGATTGTCAAGGGGACGCAAAAATCCTTGGCCGCCATGGTCAGCTTACGCCGCCACCCCTTAAAATTCAGACTTCGAGAGCGTCAAAATTTTTTCCAGAAAGGTATTGACGTGTGGGGGGGTGGGAAGATAGCTTCGCGGGCCGCCACA
>Ga0208090_1000045_pt1 | contig 29324 bp, 28 predicted proteins | sample LakMenEpi20Jul12_FD_150718 | JGI IMG/M metagenome (GOLD analysis project Ga0208090, IMG submission 150718) | Freshwater microbial communities from Lake Mendota, WI - 20JUL2012 deep hole epilimnion (SPAdes) | ecosystem: Environmental > Aquatic > Freshwater > Lake > Epilimnion/Euphotic zone ...
GGTGCGCAGCGTGACGCGGTTGGTGTCGGTGAGGTAGGGATGCTGATCGAGGCGTACGAAACCGAGCGAGCATTCGAACCAGTCGACCGGTTGATAGTTGATCGAACTGTTGATGCTGGTGAAACCGGGGCCTGAGGTGCCGATGGGCATTTGCGTTTCGATGCTGGTGCCGAGCCATGGGAGCGGCTGCCAGCGCAGGTCGTTGTAGAGGTTGGAGAGGTTGCGTTCGTCTTCGGGTTCGTTGAGGAAGGCATCGATGTAGGTGTCGAGGAACAGCCACTCCATGCTTTGGTTGTCGCGGCGGGTTAGGAGGCGGTTGCGCACACCGAGGCGGGCGATTTCCCAGCTTTGGAGTTCGTCGATGGCGGTGAAGCGCAGCGGGTCGAGCGGTTGCGGGCGGGTGGTGGGGCTGAGGTGGTCGACCGAAGGGTCGCCGGTTTCGTAGTCGTTGGTGCGAAGGACCGAGATGTTGCTGTAGGGTTGAACGATGTGAAGAAGCCCGTTAAGGCCCCAGTCGCGGCCGCCGACATCGCCATAATCCTTGGAAATTTTGAATGCGGATTCGACGCCGGCATGGATGGTGGCGCGGTCGAGATTGTCGGCATCGCCCTCGGTGATTTCGTAAGCTGAGTATCCGACGCCGGCTTGGGGGGTGACGCTGAAGAAATCGCCGTAGGTGCGTGGGAGGGAAAATTCCTGATAGGTGTGAAAGCGGGCGTAGCCCGAATCGAGAAGCTGGGTGCGGATGTCCTCGCGTCTCGGATCGCTGTCAGGGAGAGCGATCATGCTTTCGATTAATCTTCTTTCGTAAGGATCAATTTGACCTCGGTTTTGGCTACTATTGAGATAATTAATAGCCTTTGCGTTGCTGGATGTAGCATCCGCTAAATCATTATAATCAGTATCTGGTGCTCTTTCTGTGATAACCGAGAGCGAGGTCGTGCCTTCGTGAAGCAGAGGGAGCCCGAAGCGCGGTCCGCGTGCTTGGTCGAAGGTGATTTCCGGCAAGCGGGTATCGGCACGATAGAAATCGTTGATGCGGAAGCGGGTGAGGAATGAAAGCAGCGATGAATCATCCTGGCGGAAGATGCCGAAGGTGTTGTCCGGGTAGGGGTCGGTCGAGTAGGTATCGCGGCTGAAGTCGCCGAGGTAGTATTGGTCGCTGAGCAAGCTGAGTTGGGTGTCGGCGCGCCATTTGCTGTCGCTCCCGAAAAATTTTCGGTGTTTCAGTTCGACGCGGAAGCGTTCCGGGTCGATGGGATCGCGTGGAAATCCGTTGCGGGTTGTTTCGGGTGCGATGTCATTGAGATAGTAGAGGCTGAGGTTGGCGAGGTCGCCGCGGGCATCGGGTTTTTTGTCGATGAGGTCGAGTCCGGTGCCGATGCCACGCTCGCTGTAGAGGTCGAAGCGCCAACGGGAGAGCAGCCAGCCGTCCTCGGATTTGCCGGTGATCGGGTCGGTGTTGCCGCCGAGCATGATGCCGTAGGAATTGAGAAGAAAGGGTCCCCAGTTTGAGCGGGTGCCGGGCAGGAAGTGGTAGCCGAGTTCTTCGTGGAGCGGTTGGCTCAAGTAGGGCAGCCAGAAAACTGGCACATCGCCGGCGTAGACCTTGAGGTTGTTGAAGACGATTTTTTTGTCGGGGTAAACGCGGGTCTTTTTCGCGCGAAGCCAGAAATTCGGTTTTTCGTAATCATGCGTCGTCATGCCGCCGTCGGTGCCGACATAGACTTTTTCGCCATCGATTTCCTCGAGGGTAAATTTTTCCGCTTCAAGAATGACCGGATCCATCGACGCGCGCATGTCGGATGAATCGAGAAATTTTCTTTCGTAGTAATAGACCGCCCGATGGCCACGGCGGAGGCTGTCGGCCTCGTAGACCGCGACATTTCCGGTGAGGGTCACCGATTTGCTTATGAGGTCGATTACGGCGGTGTCGGCGAAGACCTCGAGGCCGTTGTCACCGTTGATTTTCACGGGTCCGCCGAGGATGATTTGTTCGCGGACATTGCCGCTGATCGTGCCTCCGAAGTTTTCGATGTCGAGTTCCTTGGGGGTGGGGGCTCCGCTATTTGGGAGGGGCAGAAAATCGGGTGAGGGTACGGGAGTGATCGTATCGACCTGAGTCGAAGCCGTTAGGTCCGGCAGCAGGCCGGGGTCGGATGTGTCCTGACCGGGCGCAGGAATCAGCAAAAGCGGTAATGCCAGCCATGCGCCGAATTTCAACATTGGAAGGATCACAATTCCTGCGGCGGGTGAAGTAAAGTGGAAAGCGGCTGAAGGCAGAGTTTGCGGTTTACCGAGGCGTGATTTCGGGCATGTTTTACCGATGTCAAACGAATTGGTGGTCGCGGTGATCGGTGTGAATGGTTTTGTGGGCCATGGGCTGCCGCGTTTACTCCGCGAGCGTGGGTTTGGCGTGCTGGGAGTGAGCCGGTCGGGCGGTGGCGAGGTGGCGGATGTGAATCGCTGGCAATCCGTGGAGGCGATGGATTTTGCCGGGTGCCGTGCGGTGGTGAATTTGGCGGGTGAAGCGATTGACCGAAGATGGTCGGCGGCGAACCGGAAAAAATTTCATGAAAGCCGGATTGGTGTGACGCGGCGGGTGGTGGAGCTCATGCGAAATTTGCCGGCGGACCAACGTCCGAAGGTGTTGGTGAATGCCTCGGCAGTGGGAATTTATGGGGATCGTGGTGAGGAAGAACTCGATGAGCGATCGGCGATGGGGAAGGGGTATTTGGTGAATCTTTGCCGTGAGTGGGAGGAGGCGGCGATGGAGGCTGAGGCCTTGGGGGTGCGGGTGGTGTGCCTGCGCATTGGCGTGGTGCTCGGACGGGGAGGGTCGGCGTTTGAGAAATTGGTGCGCGTGATGAAGACCGGACTTGGTGGCAAGCTTGGCAATGGCCGTCAGTGGATGCCGTGGATTCATGTTCATGATTTGCGCCGCGTGATTGTTGAGTCGGTGTCGGATGAGCAGATGCGGGGCGCGGTCAATGCCGTGGCGCCGATGGGCGAGCGCAATATGGAATTCACGCGAAAGTTTGCGAAGCGCTTGCGGCGTCCGGCGGTTTTGCCAGTGCCGGCTTTTGCGTTGAAGTTGGTGCTGGGCGGATTTGGTGGGGTTTTGCTGGCGAGTCAAAAGGTGAGTCCTGCGGTGTTGGAGTCGTTGGGATTTCATTTCCACCATGCGGACTTCGAGAGTGCCTTGGATGATTTGTTGGGGGTTGGTTGATGGCCTTGGGGCTTGGCTTGAAATTTCAGATGTCTCATCATGACCGGCGTGAAACATGAGGGAATAAATCCGCAGGCTAGGCGCCTGTTTTTTTCGACCTGCGGAAAGGCGGAGGAGGTGCTCGGCGTGGAAGTGTTCGAACCGCGCAAACCTGCGGCGGGTGAAGTGCTTGTGCGCATCGAAGCGGCACCGATCAATCCGGCGGATCTCAATTTGATCGAAGGTAATTATGGCGTGAAAGCCGAGTTGCCTGCGGTGCCCGGGATTGAGGGTTGTGGGGTGGTGGTGTCGGGTGAATCGGGGTGTTTTGAAGCTGGCCGCCGCGTGATGTTTTTGCGACGCGCCTCGACATGGGCGAGTCATGTGATCGTGCCGGAGGATACGCTGTTTACCTTGCCTGAAGGGATCGACATGCACCAAGCGGCGATGCTGAAGGTGAATCCGGCGACTGCATGGAGCTTGCTGCATGGCTTTGCCGCGTTGAAGCCCGGTGATTGGGTGGTGCAGAACGCGGGAAATTCCGCGGTCGGCCGATGCGTGATCCAGTTGGCGCGTGAGTTCGGTGTGCGAACGGTTTCCCTGGTGCGGCGGCCCGAGCTGGCGGATGAATTGTGTGGGTTAGGTGGAGATGTGGTCTTGCCTGATGACGATGCATCGCTACCAGAGGCGTTGGCGCATCTTGGCGGCGCGACCGCGCGATTGGCTTTCAATGCAGTCGGTGGTGAGAGTGCATTGCGACTGATGAAAATGCTCGAAGATGGCGGTACGCATATCACTTATGGCGCGATGTCGCGCAAGCCACTGACGCTGCCAAACGGGTTGTTGATTTTTCGCGACATTAGGTTGCGCGGATTTTGGCTCACCAAGTGGCTGGAGCAGACGTCATGCGAAGAGGTGACGGCGACCTATGAAAAGTTGGCGGAATTGGTGAATGCCGGGCGCTTGGTGCAGAAAGTGGATTCGGTTTTTTCGCTTGAGAAATGGGCCGCGGCTTTGGAGCGGCTCAAAGATGCCGATCGCAATGGCAAGGTGCTGTTGGTTCCTTGAGAAAAGCAGAAAGTAGAAAGTAGAAATGTAGAAGCTGCTTGAAGAGCGAGGGCATCCTTTCCGCTTTGACGCCTGCGGCGGAAATTGCGGCGCCGCGAGGCCGCGTCGCCCTACCGCGGAAGACGCAAGAGAAGAAGTTGCTTGCTCTAAGTGATTCAAAACATGGAGCGGGACGCTCCATGGACGGCCTGGATCAAGATGATCCAGCCACGGGTATTGGGCCTGCGCGTTGGCTTCTCAAAACTTGGAACAGAATGTTCCAAGGACGGACTGGGACTGCAAGTCCCAGCTACGGGGAAGAAGGTTCCTTATTTCCTGTGCCAGGTGGTGACGAGTGAGCGCGACCACTGAAATTTGCGGGCGGTTTCGCGGATCAGGAATGGTTCGTCGCATTGGTGCTGAAGCTCGAAGTCGGCGCTGAGCACTTCATACAGCCAATCGAGTGTTGAGCCGGTCGGCCAATTTTGTGGCGGAGTGAATTCCGCGAGCCAAGTGCAGGGTGTGGCGAGCACGAGTTCGCCGCCGGGATTGACCAGTGAGGGTAGGCGTTGGAGAAAGCGCAGCGGTTCGGGCAGGCGGCAGACGAGGTTGGCGGCATGCACGCGATCGAAGCTGCCGAGCGATGAGGCGAGATTCATCGCATCGCCGTGGTGGAAGCGGATGCGGCTTGCGTCGATGTCTTGTGGTGCTTGGGCGACAAGTTTTGTGGTGAGCTGTGCTTCTTCAAGACGCTGGTATGGGATGCTTCCTCCGAGGCGGAGTGTTTCGGCGGCGTTGATGAACGAGTGCGAAAAATCGATGCCGATGACCTTTTCGCAGCATCGCGACATCTCAAAGGTCGATCCGCCGACCGCACAACCAAGGTCGAGCGCGCTTGCAGCTGAGCGTTTTGAAAAATGCGATACGGTGCGACGGGTGAAGCTTAGTGCGTCGTGCATCGCAGTGGGCCATGCGACATCAGGTGGCAACACCTCTTCCTTTGTGGCGTAGTGAAAGAGCAGGTATTCGTCGAGCAACCTTGATGACTCGTAGGTGTCGCTCATTGCTTGCCTGCGGCTCGGGCTTTGATGCGTGCATCGGCTTCCGGCGCGCGGCTGTAAGCGTTCTGCGCCTCCTTGAGCGAGATTTTACCGTCGCGGTTGGTGTCGTAAAATTCGATGACCGCATCGGGCGAGTGACCGCTGCCTGCGAGGCCTTCGGTGAGTTCTTGGCGATCGAGTTGGCCGTTGCCGTCATCGTCCCAGCGGTCGAACTTTTGGAGGAGCCCGATCATTTTGCGTTCGACCGGAGTTTTCGGAACGACGGGGCCGATTGATGGTGAGCACGCACTTAGGGCGACGAGTGCAAGTGGAATGATGCATTTCATGGACGATTGATGTTGGCTCTCGTCGCGCGGTCGGGCAAGCTCCGATGGCTTTCATGAAAGTGCAAATCATCGCTGCCGGGCGTCCGGCACTTGCCTATGCGAAGCTTGGCGTGGACGAATACCTCAAGCGACTTGGCCGATACGGGGCCTATGGCATGGAGGTGGTGAAATCCGGCACTCGCGAGGAGGTTTCCGGGCGTTTGTTGGAGCGCTCGCGCGGTTCGTACCGGATCGCGCTTGATGAGCGGGGTGAATTGCTTGGGACGCGTGAGTTTGCCGGTCGGCTCGATGACTTGGCGCTGCGAGGCGAGATCAAGTCGCTGTCATTTTTGATTGGTGGGTCCGACGGTCACAGCGCGGAGTTGCGCGAGGCCTGCGGGATGGTGCTATCGCTTTCGCCGCTCACGATGCAGCACGAGTTGGCCTTGGTGGTGTTGCTTGAACAACTTTACCGGCTGGAGACGCTGAGAAGCGGATCGCCGTATCACCGGGATTGAGGGCTGCGATAAAAGCTCGCAACAGCTGGGTCTGATCGCTTACCTGCGATGCTGGTTTTGTGGCATCATGCCGAACTGGCCCATGCCCTGACCTGGGACTTGCGTGTTCCAAGGGATTTTGCTCGTTTCCGATGTTGGGCCGACCGGCTTTTTTTCCGGTGTTTCGGCGCAGGAGCAGAGGGCGAGAAGCGCGGGGGCGATGGCGAGCCAGAGGAGTTTCATGGCGGTGCGGTGAAGATGGGGTCCGGGCAGTGGCCGAGCTGCCAGATTAGTTTGAGGACGGCTTGGCGGTGACCACGCGGTCACCGGGTTGCAAGCGCACACCGGTGGCGAGGGTGTCGAAGTCGATTTCGGCGATCGTTTGCGTAGGCTCGATCGATGAGGGGCGTACCCGGCCGAGGGCTTTGCCATTGCGTTCGACGATGAGGGGGGTCTGCGGGCTAAATCCCGAGTTTGATCCGGCGGCGATGACGAGGAAGCCCCAATCTTGGTTGACGGCGCTGATCACCGATTCCATGGAGTCACGGTTTTGGCGTGAGGTTTTTTCGATGTCCCGCTTGACTTGGCGGTCGAGCTCCGCGCGGTTGGTAGCGAGGAGTTTTACTGCGGCGGTGGTGAGAGTTTCGAGTTCTTCGAGTTTGGCTTTCTGGGCATTGATGCTTTCGCCGAATTCGTTGATTTTGTCGCCGAGCGTGTCGATGGTCACATCCTCACCGAGGCCGCTCATGATGCGGGCGAGCTCTTCTTTCACCTTGTTGAGTTCGGCGAAATCTTCGTCCTGCGCTTTCAGAGTAGCAACGAGTCCGCTGGTATCGCGTTCGAAGGTGGCACCAGCGGCCTTGAGGGAATCGAGTTCTTGGAGGGTTTCCTCTTTTTTAACCGCGATGGCTGCGAGTGAGGCCTTCAGGTCACTGAGCTTCTTTTCGATGGCCTCGGCTTCTGAACTTGTTTGCTTGTGATTCGCGATGGTTTCAAGACGGGTCTGTTGGACCTTCTTGAATTTTCCCGAGAAGCTGATTGAGAAAAAAGCCGCGCCGCCTGCCGCAAGGATGGCGACGATGTAGGGGATGGATTTCATGGGTGATGGAAAATTGGATTTGCTGCCGATTTATTCTGCTGCCGGATCGGTCAGTTGCGTTGGGCTGCGGGTCTTTGTGAGGAGGCGATCACGCGGTCGCCGACCATCAGCACGGTGTCGCTGGTCACCGAATCGGGAATGATACTGGCTGCGGCGGTGTTTGACTCAACGCAGGTCACGAGCAATTTCGCGATGGTGTTGTCGCCCCGGACGACCTCGAGTGTGGAATTCGCGCCAACTCCGCCAGAGCTGCCGGTGCCGAGGGTGACAAAACCCCAACTCGGATAGATCGAGCGAATTGCGGTGTTCAAGTTTGGAAGCGATTGGCCGCTGCTCAGGGTGTCGAGTCTTTGCTTCAGTGCGCTGGCTTGGTTTTCGCACTGTTTGTTTTGAGCGGTAAGATTGGCGAGTTTTGCCTCTGTCGTGTCGACTGCTTGGGTGAGCTCTTCCATTTCTGCCTTGGAAACCCTTATTTTGGATGCGAGCTCGTTGATGTCGCCAATCTTGTCGGTTTTTTCGCGGATTTGGTCGAGTTGCTGTTTGTTGGCTTCGACTTTGGCTGTTTTTGCTTCGAACTCCTGCTTGAGTTCGTTGTTTCTTTTCGACTGTGAGGTGACGCTCGACTCCACTTCGGCGAGGTCGGCCTCCGCTTCGACAAGCGGAGTGGTTTTGTCGTATTCGGCTTGGGTCGCCTTCAAACGCTTAGTCTCTTTGGCGAGCGTGCCATTCTCGGTGGCGAGATTGGCGATTTCCTCTTCGAATTTTGATTTGTTTTTGGTGGCGATGAGTGCGGTGAATGCAAGCACGACCGCTGTGATGATGCCGAGGATTTTGGCCATGATTTGAAAGGGTTACGATATGGGTTGAGAGATTCGCTGTGGCGGAAAATCTAATCAGGGTAAGCGGTGGCCGCAATGCAAAAGTTAGGGTTGCCAAAGTTTCCGCAGCGGGTGAGTGGGTGCGCCACGCATGGCCGGCGGGGGCGGAAATATCTTCCCTGTAAGGGAACACGACACCGCCGCGCTGCGGGCCGACAAGAGCCTTGGCATCAAGCTCGCAATCCCGCCATCTGACGGCAGCAGTAGATCGCGTTTTTTGTTTCGCGGTCGGGGGGTAAAAAATTGGCGGAGCCTTTTTTATTGGCCCCGCCAGAGAATTTCAGCCGACGACCAGTCGGGGAGCCGGATCAATACTGGTAGTTCAGGTAGAAGTTGAACTGACCGCCCTTGTCCGCTTCGTCGTCGGGCGAGGAGACCGGGAAGGCGTAGTCGAGGGCGAGCGGCATTGGGCTGATGGGCAGCTTGATGCGGACGCCGACGCCGACATCGGTGTAGAGATCGCCGGGGTTGGGATCCCAGCTGTCAGTATTCACGAAACCGGAATCGGAGAAGACCGCGGCGCGGATCGACTCGATGATCGGAATGGTGTACTCGGCGGTGACGTAGCCGAGTGAGTTGCCGCCGAAGACTTCGTTGGTGTAGCCGGTGTCGCGCGGGCCGACATCGCGGAACTCGAATCCGCGCAGCGTGCGTCCACCACCGAGGAACATGCGTTCGAAGATCGGTATTTCATCATCACCGATGCTGTCGACGAAGGCGACTTCACCATTGAGCGAGAAGATTGAGTCCCACTTGAGGTTCCAGTATTTCTGGCCTTGGAGCGAAAGGTTAATCGTATCGACATCGCCGCCGAGGCCGGCGTAGGTGAGTCCGGCGTCAAACTTGTGACCATTGCGCGGCTGGATGCTGCTGTCGCGGGTGTCGTAAACATAATTCACGCCAAGCGCGCTGCGCAGGTAATCGCCGCCGATGTTTTCTTCCGAAAGCTGCGAAAGGTTGCCCCGTCCGCCGTAATCGTTGGCATCGACTTCCGAATCGATGTTCACATTTTCGATCCGATACTCGCCCTTGATTGAGGCCTTGTTGCCGAGCGGTTTGCGGAGGGAAAGTGCGCCACCGGCGTTGGTTTGATCGTAGTAATCACTGAAATAGGTCGACTGCTTGTAGAACAGCTCGCCGCCGAGTGCGAGTTGCTGGTCGAGGAACCAGGGCTCGGTGAGCGAGATGCTGGCTTCCGAGCGTTTCGAACCGAGGCGCAAGTTGGTGGCGAAGCGTTGACCGCCGCCGGTGAAGTTCCATGGGTTGAAGAGGTCGAAGTTCGACTGCTCGAGGGTGAGGAAACCGACGACGCTGTCGATCGAGCTGAAGCCGAGGCCGACGCCGACCGAGCCGGTGGCTTTCTCTTCGACGAGCACATCGATGTCGCGGTAGCCGCTGCCGGCAGGTGAGCCGTTGGCTTGGACTTCGCTGAAGTATTGCAGGCCTTCGAGGCGGGCCTTGGTCGTCTCGAGTTCGACCGAGTTGAACATGTCGCCGGGCTTGAGCGGGATTTCGCGGCGGATGACCTTGTCCTTGGTCTTGGTGTTGCCGGCGATATTGACGCGGCCAACTTTGAAACGGGAGCCCTCGTCGATGCGGTAGATGATGTTGACGCGGTTGGCTCCGGCATCGCGGATGTCGGGGCTCACGGCGGCATCGGCGTATCCACGGGATCCATAGTAGCTGCGGATCATCTTGATGTCCTCGCGCATCTTCTTGGAGTTGTAGGGGCTTTCGCCGGTAAGGGTGAGCGCGGGCTGGAGTTCCTCGGGCTTGAACACCGTCATTTTTCCGAAGCCCACTCCTGCGACGGTGTATTTCTCGCCTTCGTTGATCGGGATGATCAGATCGACGCGGCCATCCTTGACCGGTTCGCGGCGCATGCCGGGGCTGCTGGCGCGCAGGTATCCTTTGCTGCGGTAGTAATCGAGCACCGCATCGAGGTCGGTATCGAGTTGGTCGGCTTCGAAGCGGCCCGACTTCGTGAGCCATGAGAACCAGCCTTTTTCCTTCACCTTCATTTCCTTGCGGAGTTCGGGGTCGGTGAAGGCGTTGTTGCCTTCGAAGCGGATCTTGCGGATCTCGCTCTTGGTGCCTTCGTCGATGATAAAGATCAGGTCGGCGAGGCCGCTTTGGTCGGTCGCTTGGATGCGGTGGGAAACGGTGGTGTCGGGGTAGCCGTAGCCTTTGTAGTATTTTTCGATGTTGCGACGGGCTTCGAGGATCTCCGCATCGCTCATCACGCCGGTGCCTTTGAGTTTGGTTTCCTTGGCGAGTTTCTGGTCGGAAAAGATCGTGTTGCCGATGAAGCCGATGCCGCCGCGCAGCGGGCGGGTGGTGACTTCGGCGATCAGGTTGATCGAATCGCCGCTCGGTTCGGCGAGGAAGCGTACATCGTCGACGAGGCCGGATTCGTAGAGCGCGGTGATGTCCTTATCGAGATTCTCGGAGCGGTAGGGGGTGCCAGCTTTCGAGCGCAGTTGGTTGCGCAGCACATCTTCGTTGACGGTTTTTTCGCCGCGGTAACGGATCGTGACTTTGGAAATTGTTTTGCCTTCGAGATCCTGCGCGACGGCGGGCTGGGCGAACAACATCAAGGCGAGTGAGGCGGTGGCGAGGCGACCGATGCCTTGCGGCGCGATGGGGCGGAGGAAACGGATGGTGCGCATGGAGTTTCGAATGTGTGCTCATAAAGCCCATGCGGCGGCCGACCCGTCAAGGTCAATAGCGTGACAAGGGATGGGGGGATTTGTGGGATTTTTACCATTTTGACCCAAGCTTGGGCAGGTGCCGCAAATTCCCTCGACGGAACGGGGTTGGGGCTTATTCTGTTAGGGTCAATGCGCTTGTTTTGGCGGCTTGGCGAAATGAGACTCAAATCATCATGAATGCCATCGAACTTGTGTTGGGTGTGATCAGCGGGATTGCCTTGAGCGCGACTTGCGGGATGCGGGTGTTCGTGCCGGTGTTTGGGGTGAGCATTGCCGCGTTGACTGGTCACTTGGATTTAGCGCCGGGGCTGGCATGGATTGGTTCGCCGGTGGTAGCATTTTCCGCGGGTGTGGCGATGCTGGCCGAGATTGTCGCCTTTTATATGCCGTGGCTTGATAATGCGCTCGACGGGATTGCGGCGCCGCTGGCGGTGGCGGCGGGAACGATTCTCACCGCGTCGCAGATTCACGATGTGTCGCCGTATCTGCAATGGGCGCTGGCGATTGTGGCCGGCGGTGGCACGGCGACGATTTTTCAGGCAAAGACCATGGCGCTGAGAGGTGCATCCACTCTGGGAACAGGTGGTATCGCCAATCCTGTGGTTTCCACTGCCGAGACCGGTCTTGCCGCGACTGGGACCATCCTGACGCTGGTGTTAGGGTGGGTCGCGGGGCTTGTGTTTGTCGTGCTTTGCGGGTGGCTCGGATTCCGCTTTGTTCGCTGGCTTGCCGGGAAGTTTAAAAGCAAATCGCTGGTCCATTGAATTGCTTGTTCAATTTCCCAGCTAAACAAGTTGAATGGTAGGGCGACGCGGCCTCGCGGCGCCGATTCTTTAGAAAGATTTACCGCCGAGGCGCAAAGGTCGCCAAGGAACGCGGAGAAGAAGAGTTAGAGGTTATTCGTTAAGGGTTATTAGGGTGATAAAGAATAAGCAGCTTCTTCATAGGGAGCGCCAGCGTGTCGCTGGCTGTGTCACGCATCTTCAAATGTGGCGGCGCTTTCCAAGCGTCATGCCCGCTGGAAAAGACGGAAGACTTGAAGAAGCAAGAGACAAGAGACAAGAGAAGAAGTGGCTGAGTCATTGGCGCAGTCAAAACATGGAGCGGGATGCTCCATGGACGGCCTGGAGCAAGATGCTCCAGCCACGGTAGGGCCCGCCCATTGAATTGCTTGCCCGCGGGGCGGGGCTGGACTACATCCCTCGCGTGCTGACGATCAAAAAGCTCACCAAAACCCTCGGCGGGCGCACGCTCCTGCGCGAGGCCGAGATGTCCATCAACTGGGGTGAACGCGTCGCCCTCGTAGGTCCCAACGGGGCGGGTAAGTCGACGCTTTTCCGCATGATCCTTGATGAGGACTCTCCCGACGAGGGGACCATCGAGCGCGACGAGTACGCCATCACCGGGTACCTGCCGCAGGAGGCGGGCGAGCCGACAGATGAAACGATCATCGAAATCGCGATGGGCATCACGCCGGAAATGATCGGGATCTTGCGCACGATCCGCGAGCACGAGGCGAAGGGGGATCTCTCGCATCCGGATTTCGCCAAGGCGCAGGATCAGTTCAACCACCTCAATGGCTACCAGCTCGAGCCTAAGGCGAAGAAGATTCTTAATGGTTTGGGTTTCAAGCAGGATGATTTCAACAAGCCCGCGCGTGAGTATTCGGGTGGATGGGTGATGCGTGCGCATCTTGCGCGTTTGCTGGTGATGGAGCCCGACTTGCTGATGCTCGACGAGCCGACCAACCACCTCGACCTTTTGTCGCTGTTGTGGCTGCAGCGGTATTTGCTGAATTATTCCGGCGCGATTCTGATGATTTCGCACGATCGCGATTTCATGGATGCGATCATTGAGTCGGTGGTCGAAATCGACCCCGACGCGGCCAAGCTCATTTCCTACACGGGAAATTATTCGTCGTATCTCGATCAGCGTGAGAAGCGCTACGAGCAACAGGTGCAGGCGTATCGCAATCAGCAGAAAGAGATCGAGCAGCACCAGGAATTCATCGATCGTTTCCGTCAGGTCGGATCCAAGGCCGCGCAGGTGCAATCGCGCATCAAGTTTTTGGAAAAACTTGAGCGCAACGAGAAGCCGCGTGCGCCGCGCAAGCCGTTCAAGTTCACCTTCCCGCAGCCACCGCGCTCGAACCAGAAGGTCATCGAGCTGAGCAAGGTGGGCCAGGCTTACGGCGAAAAGCGGATTTACAAGGACCTCGATCTTACCATCGAGCGTGGCGACCGCATTGTGCTCGTCGGCCCCAACGGCGCGGGCAAGTCGACCTTGCTCAAGATCCTCGCGGGCATTTTGCCGATCGATGCAGGCAAGCGTGAGCCGGGATACGCGACCAAGCTCGGCTACTATTCGCAGCACCGCATCGAGTCACTGAATGAAAACAACACCGTGCTGGAAGAAGTGATGGGTGCCTGCACGACGCTTCGTGAAGAGGATGCGCGTTCGATCCTTGGAACCTTCCTGTTTCGACGCGCCGATGTGGAGAAACGCTGCGGCGTGCTTTCCGGTGGTGAAAAATCCCGCCTCAACCTCGTCAAGTTCCTCGTCGATCCGCCAAACCTTCTGCTGATGGATGAGCCGACGACCCACTTGGACATTCTTTCGATCGATTCATTGGTCAATGCGCTCAAAGGCTATGAGGGCACGCTGGTCTTTATTTCGCACGATGTGCATTTCATTCGCACGCTGGCAGAGACCACCTTGCACATCAACAATGGCGCCGTGACCAAGTACACCGGCGGTTATGATTATTTCCTCGAGAAATCCGGTCTCAGCGATGATCGTGGAGCGGTGACAGCGTGAGGTCGGCGAATGACTTTCATGACGAAAAAAACCAAGATGCCCAAAGATCCATCACCGCCCATCGTCCTTGGAACGCGTGGCAGTGAGTTGGCATTGGTGCAGGCATCGGCGACGGAGGATTTGTTGCGGGCCGCATTTTCGGATCTCGAGATCGAGCGACGAATCATTCGCACGACCGGCGATCGGCGCACGGATGTCGCCTTGGCCGAAGTGGCGAAGGTCGAGGGTGTTTTTGACAAGGGCGTATTCATCAAGGAGCTCGAGCTCGAGTTGGAAAGTGGCGGGATCGACATCGCGGTTCACAGCCTCAAGGACATGCCGACCACGCTGGATGAAAAATTTCAGTTGGCGGCGGTGCTTGAGCGCGCGGCGGTGCGCGATGTGCTGGTGAGCAAAGATGGATCTGACATTGCATCGCTGCCGCAAGGTGCACGGGTGGGCACGAGCAGCGTGCGGCGGGCAAAACAGGTGGCATTTTTGCGTCCCGATGTGGAGATCCTCGATCTGCGCGGCAATGTGCCAACGCGGCTTCGCAAGTTGGCCGATGGCGATGTGTACGATGCGATCCTGCTCGCCGAGGCGGGCATGCAGAGGCTGGGTTATCTTGAAGCGGAAACTGCGAGCGCTGATGATTCCGAGCCGGTGAAAGGCATGACCGGTCTGCGCGTGCGGCGCTTGCCTGAATCCGAATTTTTCCCCGCATCCGGGCAGGGGGCGATCGCGCTCGAGATTCGTGCGGGTGATGCGCGAACCTATGAATTTGCCCGCGCCCTCAACCACGATGCCACTTGGCAACGCATCAGCGCCGAGCGCGAATTCCTGCGTTTGCTCGATGCGGGTTGCCACACGCCGGTGGGTGTGTATTCCTCATTGGTGGGCGATGTCCTTCATCTTAAAGCCTTGGTGTTTCCTGAAACAGGCGGCGAGCCGAAGTCGGGTGAAGCCAGCGGCACCGACCCTCTCGAAGTGGCAGAGGCCTTGTTCCAATCATTGAAATGAAAAATTCCGGAATTTGTTATCTGGTGGGCGGTGGTCCGGGTGATCTCGGTTTGGTGACGCTTCGTGCCAAGGAGTGCATCGAAAATGCCGATGTGTTGGTCTACGATGCCCTTAGTAATCCCGAGTTACTCGGGTGGACAAAGCCCGGCTGCCAAAAAATTCATGTCGGCAAGCGTGCGAAGGATCACACCATGCCGCAGGATCAGATCAACGCGCTCATCGTCGAGCAGACCAAGGCCGGAAAATCGGTGGTGCGGCTCAAGGGTGGGGATCCGATGATTTTTGCCCGCGGTGGCGAAGAGGCGGCGGAGCTTGCCGCGGCGGGTGTGCCGTTTGAGATCGTGCCAGGCATCAGCTCATCGATTGCCGGGCCTGCCTACGCCGGCATTCCGGTGACGCATCGCGATCACAACACGCAGCTGACGATTTTCACTGGTCACGAAGATCCGACGAAGGGCTACAGTTCGATCGATTACGCGCAGTTGGCCAAGGCACCCGGAACGAAGGTGTTTCTGATGGGCGTGGCGAGGTTGCGTGAAATCACCGGAGCCTTCATTGAGCACGGTGCGGAGGCCCAAACGCCGATTGCGTTGACGCGTTGGGCGACGACCGGTTCGCAGAAGACCATCGTTGGAACGCTTGAGACCATCGCCGACATTGCCGAGGCGGAAAATTTCTCGTCACCGGCAGTGGCGGTGATTGGCGATGTCGTCAAAGAGCGTGAGAAAATCAACTGGTTTGAAAAGCGCCCTTTGTTTGGCAAGCGCATTGTTGTGACGCGCACGCGTGAGCAGGCGGGTGAATTGAGCAAGGCCTTGCGTGATTTGGGTGCTGATGTGATCGAGCTGCCGACGATCCGCATCGAGTTGCCCGAAGACCGCCTAGGCTTTGCCGAGATGGTGACTCATGCGCATGAGTATGACTGGTTGGTATTCACCAGCCCGAATGGTGTGGAAAAATTCTTTGAGGCGTTCTTTGCGACCTACGATGATGCTCGTAGTTTGGGTAATCCGCGGATTGCGGCGATTGGTGCCGGCACGGCGGCAAAGATCCGCGAGTATCGCTTTGCGGTGGATCTCATTCCCGAGCGCTTTGTCGCTGAGGGCTTGATTGATGCCTTCAAAAAAGAATCCGTTGAGAACCTGACCATGCTGTGGGTCAAGGCTGAGGAGTCGCGCGAAGTCGTGGGCGAGGGCTTGGCGGCATTGGGCGCGATTGTCGATGAGTGCATTGCCTATCGCACGGTGCCAGAGACCGAGGATCCGACCGGAGCCAAGGCCAAGCTCGCGGAAGAGGGGGCGGATCTGATCACTTTCACCTCCGGATCGACTGTGGATCATTTCTTCGCGCTTGGTCTCGATTGGCCCGAGGCTTGTGTTGCGGGCAGCATCGGTCCGGTGACCAGTTCGACTTTGCGCAAGCACGGCATGCCACCGGCATTCGAGGCTAACCCGCATGATATCCCCGGCTTGGTGAAAGCGATCCTGAAACATTTCGGGCGCAAGTGAGCGGCGCTCGAAAAAATTTCCCTCATGAAAATCCACGCCCTGCAGCAAGAGCAACGCCTGCCGATCAGCCTCGAAGCCGCATGGGATTTTTTCTCATCGCCCGCGAACCTCAATGCCATCACCCCGCCGGAGCTTGGATTCGAAATCACCAGCGAGCCGGAACAGCGAATGTATGAGGGTCAGATCATCACCTACCGCATCGGCGTTGCGCCGGGCGTGAAGCTGAATTGGGTCACCGAGATCAAGTGTGTCGAGCAGGGGCGCATGTTCATCGATGAGCAGCGCTTTGGGCCCTACAAGTTTTGGCATCATCGGCATGAGTTCGAGGCAATTCCCGGTGGCGTGTTGATGCGCGACAAGGTCAACTACGGCTTACCATTCGGGCCATTTGGTGCGATCGGCCATGTGCTTTTCGTGAAGCCCAAGCTGAACAGAATTTTCTCATTCAGGCGCGGCATGCTTGAAAAGCGCTTTGGCGTGCTTTGAAAGGATCCCGAAGAGGAAACCACGAAATTCACGAAGGGCACGAAATGGAGGGTGAGTCCATCGGTGATGCTTGGAAGCGACCACTGATTTCACTGATTTACAGATTTTTTAGGGGTGCCAATTAGCTGTGAGTGGATCTTCTCTCTCCAATCAGTTCATCTGTAAAATCAGTGGTCGAAACACTTTTTCAAGTATTGCACGATTTCCTCAGCGGCTCAGGTCTTCCTGATAGAGGAGCTTGAAGCCGCTTTGGTGGAGGATGGCGATTGCGAACTCGTAGTCCTCGACATGCATCGCAAGCATTGAGTGGCCCTTGGGTCCGGGCATAAGAGCATAGGCAAAGTCGATGTTCGTTTCGGCGATCATCAGCGTATCGAGGCATTGCAGCAGGCCGGGGCCTGATTCGCGCATGGCGATCACTACCAACTCGCAGCTGGTGTGCGGGATGCCTTTTTCCATGAAAATTTGTTGGGTCGTTTCGGGATCCGAGACCACGAGGCGGGCGACCGTGGCGTCCCGTGAGTCCTGGACGCTGAGGCCGACCACTTCGATGGCCGAGGCGCGGAGCAATTTCACCAAAGCTGCAAGCGCGCCGGCACGGTTGGGCAGCATGACCGAGAACTGCCGTACGGGTGCGCCGTGATCGATGAGGGTTTCCGCTTCCATGATGGGCAAGATGCGTCGAGCGCCATGGGTAGCAGATATCCAGAGGATCATCAATGCCCAATGCGTGGGAGATTCAAGAATCAAGAGAAGCTCGGAAGAAACGGCTTCTAAAGGTAGCGCAATCGTGGCGAGACCTCGTTGCTTCAAGAAATTGCGGATTCATAGGTTGCTCACAACTTGGAGCAGGATGCTCCAAGGACGGACTGGGACAGGATGTCCCAGCTACGATGAAGAAGTGGCCTCGTCGAGACTGCGCTACCTAAATTGGCGGCTTTTGCGGTGAGTTTATCTCTTTGAAGAGTCGGCGCCGTGAGGCCACGTCGCCCTACCTTGACAATCAGCCCTAACTCTTCTTTGCCTCACCGGCATATTTGCCGTAGGCATGAGGCATGGAAAATCCGCAGCGTTATTCGTGTGCCGTCGTGACCGGGGCTTCATCGGGCTTGGGTGAGGAGTTTGCCTTGCAGCTCGCGCCGCGCGTGGGGCGCTTGGTGTTGGTGGCGCGGCGCGGTGATTTATTGGATAATCTGGCGCAGCGGATCGGGCAGAAATTTTCCTGCGAGGTCATTGTGTTGGTGGCGGATCTCGCGTGTGGGGATCAGCGTGCGGCATTGATCGCGGATTTGAAGGAGCGTGCCTTAGCACCTGATTTGTTGATCAACAACGCGGGGCTTGGGGATTACGGTGAATTTCACTCGGCCGATTGGGAAAAGTTGCAGGCGATGCTGCGGGTGAACATCGAGGCGCTTGTCCACCTCACGCATGCCTTGGTGCCGGGGATGATCGGGCGAGAGCGGGCGGCGGTGATCAATGTGAGTTCGCTCGCGAGCATTTTGCCGATCCCGGATTTTGCGGTGTATGCGGCGACCAAGGCCTGCGTGACGAGTTTTTCCGAAGCGTTGCGCATCGAGCTCAAAGAGCATGGTATCGAGGTGCTCGCTCTTTGTCCCGGGCCGGTGCACACCGGGTTTGGTGAGGTGGCGAGAAGAGGGGAGAACCAAAAAGGCATGCCCTCGCGGGAGTTGTTTTATGTCGCCAAAGAGCGGGTGGTTGCCGAGGCCTTTGAGGCGCTGGAAAAGCGGCGCGCGCGGGTGTTTCCCGGATTGCGCACGACCATTGCGGCGCAGGTGTTTTCGCTGATGCCGATGGGCCTTATGCGCTGGTGCATGTCGCGCCGGCCGAGGCGCTCGTGAGGTTTGCTTACTTCACGCCGATGGCGAGCAGCGTTTGGAAATGCGGTGGGGCGGGTTCGCGGTCGGCGACGATGGTTTCGATTTGATCGAAGCCCGCCCGTTCGAGCATGCGAGCGAGGGTGCCTTCCGGAAATCCGAGCCAGCGGTCGCCATAGAGTTCGCGAGCTTCTTCGAATTGGTGTTGCACGAGGTCGAGTACGATCAGGCGTCCGCCGGCTTTCAGCATGCGATAGGCGGCATCGACTGCGCGCTGCGGGTGTTCGGCGTGGTGGAGGGCTTGGCTTAAAATTGCGAGATCGACCGAGCGTTCGCGGATCGGGGGTTCTTCGAGATCGCCGAGGCGGTACTCGAGATTCGAGAGGCCGTTTTCGAGGGCGAGCTTTTGACCGTACTCGACCATCTTGGGTGAGAGATCGATGGCGATGACTTTTTCGGCCCGCTGCGCGAGCAGTTGTGAGAGCGTGCCTTCGCCGGCACCGAGGTCGGCTACGGTTTTGTAGTTGAGCACCTTGATGAGCGCCTCGGCGAGAGCTTTCCATGAGCGACCGGGGACATAGTCCTTGCCGAAGCGGCCCGCGAGTTCGTCGAAGTAGGCACGCGCGCTGTCCTTGCGTTTGCGGAGCAGGTGACGCAGCGAGGCCTTGTCCTGGGCGACTTCGGCGACCTCCTCGGCAGCGAGGCGCGCGAATTCCATTAGGTTGCGGTCGGCCGAGCACGAATACATGTTGTGCTTGCCGCTGCGCTCGTCGTTTACCAAGCCCGCGGTCTTGAGCTGGGAAAGCTGCGTCGAAATGCGGCTCTGGCCCATGCCGAGGATCTCTTGGAGGTCCGCCACCGAAAGGGCCTCGGCGTCGACCAGCATCAGGATTCGCAGACGCGTGGGGTCGGCCAACAATTTCAGGGATTTGAGCATTGACTTCATATGGGCCCGTTTGTATCAACGCATCACGATTTGACGATACGAAAATAAACAATCCCTATGAGCACCTACATTTTTTCCTCCGAATCCGTTGGCGAAGGTCATCCAGACAAGGTTTGTGACACGATTTCCGATGCCATTCTCGACGCCTGCCTAAGCGTGGACCCCAAGAGCCGCGTGGCCTGCGAAACCTTTGTGAAGAGCAACATGGTTGTCGTCGGCGGTGAGATCACCGTTCCGAAGATCGGCAAAAAGCCCGTTGGCTCGGTCATCAACCTTGAGAAGGTCATCCGCGACGCCGTCGCCGGCATTGGTTACATCAACGACGACGATGTCTTCCACGCCGACACGCTCTTCATCAACAACTACCTTACCAACCAATCTGAACACATCGCGCAGGGTGTGGATGCCAAGAAGGCACACGGCAAAAAGACTGCCGAGCAAGGTGCGGGCGACCAAGGCATCATGTTTGGTTACGCTTGCGATGAAACGCCTGAGCTCATGCCTGCGCCGATCATGTACGCGCACCGCCTTGGCCGCGAGCTCACGCGCATCCGTAAGACCGGTAAGGTCAAGTGGCTGCGTCCTGATGCCAAGTCGCAGGTGTCGGTCGAGTATGTCGATGGTCGTCCGACCCGCATCGTCAATGTCGTGATTTCCACTCAGCACTCGGCCGATGTGAAGCACGCCGAGATCGAAAAATTCTGCATCGAGCAGGTCATCAAAAAAGTGCTGCCGAAAAACATGCTCACCAAGCAGACCGAGTATCTCATCAACCCGACCGGCAACTTCGTCATCGGTGGCCCGCAGGGTGACTCCGGACTCACTGGTCGTAAGATCATCGTCGACACCTACGGCGGCATGGGCCGTCACGGCGGTGGCGCGTTTTCCGGCAAGGACCCATCGAAGGTCGACCGCTCGGCCGCCTACATGGGCCGCTGGGTTGCGAAAAACATCGTGGCCGCCGGGCTTGCCCGCAAGTGCGAGGTGCAATTTGCTTACGCCATTGGTCATCCGCTTCCCGTCAGCGTGCATGTCGACACCTTCGGCACCGGCACCGTTGCCGACAAAAAGATCCTCGCGGCCATCCTCAAGGTCTTCTCCTTCAAGCCCGCCGACATCGTCAAGCAACTCAAACTCCTCCGTCCGATTTACTCCAAGTCGACCAACTACGGTCACTTCGGCAAGGACGACAAGGATCTCACATGGGAGCGCACGGACAAGGTCGCTGAGCTGAAGAAGGCGGTCAAGTAAGGTTCAAGTTTCAAGTGTTCAGTTTCAAGAAAGACGAAGATGGCCTATCAGTCCTTTGAAGATCTTGAAGTCTGGAAGCGCTCTTGCCGTCAGGCAGTCGACGCTTATCGCACACTTGAATCCTGTCCCAAATATTCGCTCAAGGATCAAATGGAGCGTTCGGCTTTGTCCGTGCCATCCAATATTGCCGAGGGCCAGGAAAGAGACTCGAATGGCGATTTTGTCCGCTTTCTGAGAATTGCCAAAGGCTCCAACGGAGAATTTAGAACCCAAACCTACATTGCCACGGAACTCGGCCTTTTGGATAAGGAAAAGTCCCGCGAGATGATCGCCGAGTCCAAAGAAATTTCCGCAATGCTGCAGGGCTTGATTCGATCGATTCAAGCCCGCCGCTGAAAGGTAAAACATCCACCATTCTTGAAACTGAAAACTAAACACTTGAAACTAAAAATATGAGCTTCAACGATTACAAAGTACGCGACATCGGTCTTGCCGATTTCGGACGCAAGGAGATTGAAATTGCCGAGCATGAAATGCCGGGTCTGATGGCGACACGCGAGAAGTATGGCAAAGAAAAGCCACTTCAGGGTGTGCGCATCATGGGTTCGCTGCACATGACGATCCAGACGGCGGTTCTCATCGAGACGCTGATCGACCTCGGTGCCGAAGTGCGCTGGGTTTCCTGCAACATTTTCTCGACGCAGGATCATGCGGCGGCGGCGATCGCCGCAGCGGGCATTCCGGTGTTTGCATGGAAGGGTGAGACCCTTGAGGAATATTGGTGGTGCACCTGGCAGGCGTTGGTGAATCCGCAAGGCCTTGGCCCGGAGCTGATCGTCGACGACGGTGGCGACGCGACTTTGCTCATCCACAAGGGCTATGAAATGGAGAACGGATCCGACTGGATCAGCACTCCTTCAGGCAGCCAGGAAGAGCAAGTGATCAAGGATCTGCTCAAGGACATCAAGGGCAAGCAGCCCGGCATTTTCCACAAGATCGTTGCCGACTGGAAAGGTGTTTCCGAGGAGACCACCACCGGTGTGCATCGCCTTTATCAAATGGCCAACGCAGGCACGCTGCTTGTGCCGGCGATCAATGTGAATGACTCGGTGACCAAGTCGAAGTTCGACAACCTCTACGGTTGCCGCGAGTCCTTGGTCGACGGCATCAAGCGTGCGACCGATGTGATGATTTCCGGCAAGGTTGGTGTCGTCTGCGGTTACGGCGATGTTGGCAAGGGTTGTGCGCAAGCACTCCGTGGCCAAGGCGCGCAAGTTGTGGTGACTGAGGTTGATCCGATCTGCGCCTTGCAGGCTGCGATGGAAGGATTCCGAGTGCTCACCATCGAGGATACGCTTGGTTGGGGCGACATCTATGTGACCACGACCGGCAACAAGGACATCATCCGTCTCGAGCACATGGAGAAGATGAAGGACCAAGCCATCGTTTGTAACATCGGCCACTTCGACAACGAGATCCAGATCGACCTTCTCAACGAAGCCAAGGGCGTCGTGCGCACCAACATCAAGCCGCAGGTCGACAAGTACACCTTCCCGACCGGCAACAGCCTTTACATGCTCGCCGAGGGTCGCCTTGTGAACCTTGGATGCGCGACCGGGCATCCGAGCTTCGTGATGTCGAACAGCTTCACCAACCAGACCCTTGCGCAGATTGACCTTTGGAAGAACAAGGACACGTACAAGGCTGGCCAAGTCAAGGTTCTGCCCAAGCACCTCGACGAGGAAGTGGCCCGACTCCACCTCGCCAAGATTGGCGCTAGGCTCACCCAGCTGACCAAGGACCAGGCCGACTACATCGGCGTGTCGCCTACTGGTCCGTTCAAGACCGATCACTATCGTTATTGATCCGTAGCGGCGATCACCGGTCGCCGTTCTTCATCAAAAATCCCCCAAACTCCCGGATGGTTCGCCGTTCGGGAGTTTTTTTGGGAAAATGCTTGTGTGCTTCATAAGAAGGGATAGATTGTGTCTTATGAAAAAGAAGGGCATCAAATACAGCGAAATCGAGGAGGAAATCGTCCCGATGGTCAGGGAAACCGAGGTGCCTTATTTGATTGAGCGGGTGCGCCATGGGCTGGCGATGGGCGAGTTTCATGCCTTGCAGGAGCAGCTTGGTGTGAGTGAGGAGCGGCTTGCTGCGTTGTTGGGCATGTCGCGGGCGACTTTGCATCGTCGTAAGAAGGGTGGTCACATGGATCGCGCGGAGTCGGATCGGTTGGTGCGGTATGCGCGTTTGTTTGCGCGTGCGAGCGAGGCACTTGGCGGTCATGCCAACGCGCGTTCGTGGTTGGTCGAGCCGGCGAGGGCTTTTCATGGCGAATGCCCGCTCGACTATGCCGATACCGAGATTGGCGCGCGCGAGGTCGAGGCCTTGCTGGGGCGCTTGGAACACGGAGTTTTTTCCTGAGATCGTGGCCACCTATTATCGCATCGTGCAGGCCGAGTGGGCACGCAACGCCATGAATGGCGAAGGTGCGTGGCTGCATGGCGGGCGATGGAATCCGCCGGGTTTGCATGCGGTGTATTTGGCTGAGTCCAGAGCACTAGCAGCGCTGGAAATCATCGTGCATGCACCGCGCGAAGTCATGTCACTCGACTGGCGGATCATTGAGGTCGAGGTGCCGGATGAGCTCATCCAAGCAGTCTCGCGCGCGGATCTCCCAGCTGGATGGCAGGCCTTGCCATCATCGCTGACCGCAAGAAATTTTGGTGCGAAGTGGCTGCGTGCGCGAAAGGCTTTGGCGATCAGGCTGCCGAGTGTGGTCATGCCCGAAGAGCACACGCTGATGCTGAATCCGCGTCATGAGGATGTCGTGAAACTGCGGTTGTCGAAGCCGAAGGAATTTCGCTTGGACCCGAGGTTTTAGAGTTTTTTGCTCAAATCGCCACCCGAGGTTCGGCAAAAAAAGTGGAGCGTAGCGGATTCGAACCGCTGAAAGGAAATTAGCCCTAGTAAATATGCGGAAAACTCTATTTTTAAAGTGTTTCGAAACATTAAAAACTTGCAAAAATGGCAAAAATAGGACACAGTTTGGGACACGCTAAATCACAATCAATCTTATGGCCAGCATCTACAAGCGCCCCGGCTCGGAAAAATGGCAGTGCCAGTTTTACGCCACCGATCCCGAAACAGGCATGTTGAGCAAGATTCGCAAATCAACAGGGCATACGAATAAGAAATTGGCGCAGCAATTCGCGGATGAGCAAGAGCGGCATCACAAGATTGTGATTCAGGCGGGGACAGACAAGGCCATGCGCGCTAAATTGCTCCTTGCTGAGGCCGTGGCAGAGATTGATCGCGAAACCTTCACCGCCCCGATTGCGCGGCAATACGTTTCAAAACTGCTTGCCCTTGCCACAGGGGAGGAAATGACATCCTACACGCTTGAGTCGTGGAGCAGTGAGTGGTTGCGCAGGAAAGCGAGGGATTCCAGCAAGGCCACGATGGCGCGCTACAATAGCCACAGGAACGCTTTGTTGGAGTGGCTGGGACCAAAGCGCAGCAAGCGCCCTCTCGAGGCCCTGACGTCGCAGGAGGCGCGGGAATGGCGTGAGCATCTGCAGGATGGCGGGCGTACTGGGAAAACGATCCTCAGCTACACGAAGGATGCGGGGGCCATTTACCGCGCAGCCATTCGCGAGGGATTGGTTTCCTTCAATCCTTTCACTGCGTTGGAGGCAATCGACACAAGCGACAGCTTAGAGCGGAAACCCTTCACAGGGGAGGAAGTGGGGGAGCTACTTGCCGCTGCAAGCACCGAGGAATGGCGCGGTCTCATCCTTGTGGCTGCATTCACGGGGCTGCGGCTAGGGGATGCCGCCCGTCTGCGCTGGTCTTCCGTAGACCTCGAGGAAAAACGCATCAGCCTGATTCCATCCAAGACAAAAAAGAAGAAGCGCGAGGTTCGTATTCCGATCCAGCCCGACCTGCTCACCTACTTGCTGGCCGCGCCTGTGGCGGATGATTCGCCGGATGCCCCCGTATTCCCGACGCTTGCAGGACTGAATATTGGAGATCGCGCGGGGCTTTCCCAAACCTTTAACAAGATCATGGCAACAGCCGGCGTCGACCGTGGCAAACCTTCGCGGCAGATTGAAGAGGGCGCGGAGCGGGGCGCTGGTCGTGTGACATGGGAGCGTGGTTTCCACAGTTTACGACATACCTTCACCACGTGGCTGCGGACTGCCGGCGTGAGCGAGGAAGACCGCATGGCACTCACAGGACACAGCACCCGCGACTCACACGCCATCTATTCACATGCCGACGAAGAAGTATTGCGTAAAGCTATTGAAAAATTGCCCACGTTTAACCCCAAAAATCATGCCCACAAAAAAGAAAACCGAAAAAAAGGGTAAACCAAAAACTCCGAAAAAATGCCGCCAACCGATTCCAGCAGAAACCATAGATCGGTTAATAGACATCTTCTCGGTGCCCACAAAAAGCGCTCCCAATGACATTACTGCCGACTTGTGGATTGCTGTGGCTGACATGAAGGGATGGATGATGAAGACTCAAGGAAATCCCGAGGTTTCTAACCTATTCAAAATATCTGTCTGGCACAATATAAGAAAACGGCTTGATGAGGCTGTTAGTGAAAACGACATAGCTTCCGTTGATATACTTGCAAAGGCGTGGCTCTGCTGGCAAATTGAGGAAACCATTCCGCGACAAAAGAAAAAACCACCGAGTGGATCGCAAAACCCTTGGAAGAGAGAGGAGGAAGCAATTGCTCAGAGGTTGGCTGAGTCCATCGAAAATCTTATACCGGGAATGCCCCAAAACCCTCCCAATTCAGAGAGAAAAGTCCAATTCCTCAATACCATACACTGCCTCCAGAATGAATTTAAACGCGAGGGAGTCGAACGGGCACCCACACGAGCAGAAATTGCATTAAGTTTGGCGGGGCAGGATGTGAGCAAGGAATTTGAGAAGGTGAGATCCAAATCCGAAAGAGAAGCGAGGGCACATCAGATAAAAGCCAAGGTCACCGAGATGGCGAAGGAAATGGGATTGGATAAATTATTGAGTCGAGAGCGAAATAGCTCCCTTAGAAATCTGGCAGAGGGGAACTAAGAATTTAAACTGCATAACTAATGTTGCATCATCGCATGCAACCAAAAACTACGCATCCAGAATGGGCGGACGAAAAATACGTCACGCGAAACTATGGCATCACCCACACGCCGCTTTTTAATCTGCGGAAATCGGGTGCAATTCGCTCGCTAGCACTTAGGGCTGAAGGGGCAAAATACGGAAAGCGTCTTTTCCACATTCCGAGCATCGAGGCATATCTTGCTAGTTGTGAGATGCGGGAAAGGAACGCAGCCGGGTGGGAAGGAGGTTCGAAATGAATCATCCATGTTCATCCAACTGCGAAGAACTGCCACCAGAGATCGAGGAACAAATCGAGGCCCTGCGCAGCCGCTACTTCGAAGAGCAAGCCGCAGGAGAGGAGGTGGTGAAGTGATCGCAACCCCACAAGAAAAAGCCCCGGCCCGCGCTTGTAACACGGAACCGGGGAGTCAATCGGGACAGAGCAACTCTACAGCTTCAAGCGACAGATTGCAACAGGCAAAGGTCATTGATCTTGCCGCACTCGAAGCCGAGAGGCTGCAGGACTATTTCCATGCACCAACCGAAACGTTCCTAGTTCGCAATGACGCCGGGCGATGGCAGCCGTTTAAGCTTGTCTCGTATCGGAGAATTCTCACCGCACGTGGACTCACCAGCAAGGTCGGCAAAGGTGAGGACTTGTCCGAAATCGACCTCGAGATCCTCCGCGTTCAGATGGAAAACGACGTTTCCCGCTATGGTCCCCTGTGCGGAAGAAACTCCGGGTTTTATGAATCCGACGGATCTCGCTACTTAGTGACCGAGGATATGAATTTGATTCAGCCGATGCCGGGCGACGCCCCGACGATCAAAGCCGTTCTCGAAGGTTTGTTTTTCGAATCGGAATCCGAGGCCGTCGGCAACGCTCAAATCGCAACCTTCCTCGGATGGCTCAAATCATCCGTTGAAGCGCTCCGGGCAGGCCGCCAGCAGCAACAGCAGGCGCTTGCAATTTGCGGCGTGCGCGACTGCGGGAAATCATTCATTCAGCATCACATCATCACGCCCACCCTCGCAGGACGTGCCGCCGATGCCGAACGCTATTTCCTACGCGGAAACGATTTCAACGCCGACTTGTTCGCCGCTGAACACCTCGTTTTGGACGATTGCCGGGCATCGACGAAAATTACCGACCGTCTCGCTTTCGCAGCAAAAATCAAACAGCACACCGTCGGATCGACCGTGGCGTCGCTGCATGGCAAAGGCCGCGATGCTGTCACCGTCCGCCCGTGGTGGAGAATTTCCATCACATGCAATGACGACCCCGAGAGCCTGCTTGTGCTGCCGCCGTTAAACGAGGATTTCGCCGACAAGATGATCCTGCTCCGGGCATCGCGTTTCGACTTTCCAGAGCCGATCACCACGGCAGCGGAAAAGGAACGATTCGAAGCAAAGTTGCGAAGTGAGATCCCCGTGTTTTTGGATTTCCTTCTCAACCGATACACCTTGCCGGAAAAATACATGGACCCTCGCCGCTACAATGTCGCGACGTTTCACCACCCGGTCATCAAGGAATCTCTCGAGAGTCTGTCACCGGAGGCCGAGTTGCTCGAGTTGATCGACCTCGTCATCTTTGATCGCTTCCACGACGGTCCCGTTTGGATCAGCGCAAGCGACCTCGAGAACAAGATCCTCGCCAGTAATCACCAGCGCCGGGCCGAACGGATTTTCACGTTCAATCAGTCATGCGCGAAATACCTCGCCCGCCTCTCAAAGAAGTTACCGGATCGAGTGATGAAAGCGCGAACAGCAGCCGAGCGAGGTTGGCGAATATCGCCGAAGAATGACGGGTGTGACGGGTAAAAATCAAAACGCATTCAACAAATCACCCAAAAATGACGGGTGTGACGGGTAAATCTCTAAATCATTACGTGTGAGAATAGATAAGAGAAACAGCAAAATCACCCGTCACACCCGTCACAACCTCAAAACGACATGACATCTCAAATCGACATTGCGCGCTTGGAGAAGATGCGCCGGCATGGCTGCAAGATCACGGCACGCTGTCCGGCTTGTGCCGCCGAAGGTGGAGACAGGGCAGGCAATCACTTTTTCCAGAACACCGAATCGGGGCAATTCGGATGCGCGAAGCATCCGGGAGACACAGAACACCGACGGGAGATTTTCCGGCTTGTCGGAATTCGTGGAGAGCGTGACCCACTAGCAGATCGAGAATGGCGTCGACAACGCGTGCAAGTGGCAACGCAATCTCTTGCCCGGCGAAGAGTTTCGACCGTCTTACGCGCTAAGCGCGACCAGATCGTCGCCGCCAATTCGTGGACCTCGAGCGAGGCCCTTGCCGAATCGCCAGAGAAGCGCACCGCATGGCTTCACGACCCGCGCCTTTTTCTCGCCGCCCTATTCCCCGCCGATGCCGTCGTTTGGACAGGGCAACTCCACCAGAGCGGGCAGGATGGCCGTCATGCCGCAAAATGGAAAACCGTTACCGACTGGCAGGCGCACCCCATTACCGACGTCGGGCCGATGGTCTCGCCGGCGATTTGGAATGAAGGGACAACTTCACGCACGAGCGGAAACGTTGCGGCAACGCCTTTCACCGTCCTTGACTTCGACGGCTTCGATGGCGATCAACCGCAAGCATCCGATGAGATCCGGCAGCACCTAAGGGCTTCGATGGCGCTTGTGCGATGGCTTCGCGAGGCACTCGACTGGCAACTAGCCGCACTCGTTCACACGGGCAACAAGAGTTTGCACGCTTGGTTTCACACACCATCACCCGACGCGCTAGAGAGTCTGAAGCATTCAGCCGACGCGCTTGGAATCGACGCCGGATTGATTGGGCGCCCAGAGCATCCATGCCGGCTTCCCGGATGGCCTCACTCGAAAACGGGCAAGCTGTCCCGCGTGCTTTGGATGCAGGAAGGTTAGTCCAGTCTGGGGGCGTTGGCACTTCACTGAGAGCGAACCGAATCCTTGAATCGTTTCAAGCGTTACGTCTGCTCTCAGTTGCCATCCAAGGAACCCAGCACAGCAAGGACGCCGTGGGCATTACAACACATTGGTTTTGGCGTACTCAGTCGCCTAAAGATGGCAGCGGTTTGGAGGTGGCTGCCGCCACTTTAGCCAAGGCTTAGGTTTCTAGTTTAGTTGCTCTTCGCCCCTTCGCTCTGGCAGGACGGGTTCCACTTCCGCCCTTGCCTGTCGCTCCGCTCCTGCTGGCTTAGGGGACTGAACTGCGGACCACCCGGAATCCGACGTCGATGTACGAGTTCGCGGGGTTGGGGCCGATGTCGCGGCTCGCGACGCGGCAGTATTCGGCGAGGCCCCAGCCGCCGCCCCGGAGCACCCGGCGCGTGGCCGAAGTAGATCCACGCGGATTAGTCTGGCTACCCGCTGCGTAAGTTCCATACCAATCCCAGCACCACTCCCACACATTACCCGCCATGTCGTAGAGCCCGTAGCCATTCGCCGCGAATGCTCCCACGGGCGAAGTGTAGGGCGTTGATCCCGTCGCATAGGTCGGGTGATTATTGTTCACAGCCCCGCTGGAGTCATAACTGTAACCACTATATGCATAGTAAT
>Ga0208090_1000046_pt1 | contig 29235 bp, 26 predicted proteins | sample LakMenEpi20Jul12_FD_150718 | JGI IMG/M metagenome (GOLD analysis project Ga0208090, IMG submission 150718) | Freshwater microbial communities from Lake Mendota, WI - 20JUL2012 deep hole epilimnion (SPAdes) | ecosystem: Environmental > Aquatic > Freshwater > Lake > Epilimnion/Euphotic zone ...
GGCGGATGTTTACCGGCGATGAATGACAACACCCGTCCGTTTTCCAGCCTGATGCTTGATGGCCCCGACCGCGCGCCCAGCCGTGCGATGCTTTATGCGGTCGGATTCCAGAAGGAGGATTTCTCCAAACCGCAAATCGGCATTGCCTCGACTTGGAGCGAGGTGACGCCGTGCAACGTGCACATCGACAAGTTGGCGCGCGAATCGTCCAAGGGTGTGGATGCGGCCGGTGGCAAGGGTGTGGTGTTTAACACGATCACCATTTCGGACGGCATATCGATGGGCACCGAGGGCATGAAATACTCACTCGTTTCGCGCGAAGTCATCGCCGATTCGATCGAGACGGTGGTTGGCTGCGAAGGCATGGATGGCTTTGTGGCGATCGGCGGTTGCGATAAAAACATGCCGGCCTGCGTGATGGCGATGGCGCGAATGAATCGCCCGTCGGTTTTTGTCTATGGCGGCACGATTCTCCCGGGTTGCGCGACGCTCAAAGGTGAGAAGAAGGATCTCGATATCGTTTCGGTTTTCGAGGCGGTGGGCAAACACGCCAATGGCGAGTATTCCGATGCCGAACTTGAAACGGTCGAGTCCTGCGCGATCCCCGGTCCTGGTTCCTGTGGCGGCATGTACACCGCCAACACGATGGCCAGCGCGATTGAGGCACTCGGACTTTCGCTGCCCAACAGCTCGGCGCAAGCGGCCGTGTCCGACGATAAAATGCGCGACTCTTTCGACGCGGGCGCGGCGGTGATGAACCTCATCAAGCTCGGCATCAAGCCGCGCGACATTCTCACCAAAGAGGCCTTCGAGAATTCCATCACCGTGCTGATCGCTCTGGGTGGCTCAACCAATGCGACTCTGCACCTGCCCGCAATGGCGCATGCCGCGGGCGTCGATATCACGCTCGATGACTTCGAGCGCATCGGCAAGCGCGTGCCGGTGCTTGCCGACCTAAAGCCCTCTGGCAAATATGTCATGGTCGATCTTGTTCGAATCGGCGGCACCGTGCCATTGATGAAGATGTTGCTTGATGCAGGTTTGTTGCACGGCGATTGCATGACCGTGACGGGTCGCACGATGCGCGAAAACCTTGAGAAACTCGCCAAGCCCTATCCCGAAGGTCAGCAGGTCATTCGTCCGCTCGACAATCCGATCAAAAAGGACAGTCACCTGCGCGTGCTTTATGGCAACCTCGCCGAGGGTGGTGCGGTCGCAAAAATTTCCGGCAAGGAAGGTGAAGTCTTCAGCGGCAAGGCCCGCGTCTTTGACTCGGAAGATCTCGCGATGAAGGCGATCCTCGCCAAGGAGATCAACAAGGGCGATGTCATTGTCATCCGCCTCGAAGGACCGAAGGGCGGGCCCGGCATGCGCGAAATGCTCGGGCCGACGAGCGCGATCATGGGCCTCGGCCTTGGCAAGGATGTGGCGCTCATCACCGATGGACGTTTCTCCGGTGGCAGTCACGGCTTTGTCGTGGGCCACATCACGCCCGAAGCATTCACCGGCGGCACCATCGGCATCCTGCGCGATGGCGATGAGATCACCATCGACGCCGTCAACAACCGCATCGATGTGAAACTTTCCGAATCCGAAATCGCCACTCGCAAGGCCGCATGGGTGCAGCCGAAACCCCGCTACACACGCGGCGTGCTGGCGAAGTACGCCAAGCTCGTATCCACCGCGAGCGAAGGCGCGGTGACGGACAAGTATCTATGATCCGTTTTTTTGAAAACGAGATTGAACGATACCTATGAACGCCGACCATCCGCCTGCGCCGAAACTCAGTTCGAGCAGTATGCGGATTGGGTCTTTAATGAAATCATCCCCGAGTTGCATAGCCGTGGGGAAATGACCAAGGAGAAGCTGCTTGCCGACTTCATGAAGAATGAGGGCCGAATGACATCAATGCCGGATTTTTCGTGGCTCAAAGAAGGTAAGAAGGAGCAGGCCGGGGATTGAATTGAGTTGGTGGCGTAGGTTTTTCGCATCTGGCGAGAACCTGGGTGGCGTTTCAAAAATGCGTGCATCTGCGGCGAAATCATGGTTTCTCGAGCGGAGTGAGCGGGCGTGCGGTGCAACTTGATGGCCTGCGGGCGGTGGCGATTCTGGCGATTTGCTGGGATCACTGGCGGCCGGGCGGATGGGTGCGATGGATTCCGTTCGAGGTGTGTCTGTTTTTTTTCCTGGTGATGACCGGCTACCTGATCACCGGTTCGCTGCTGCGTGAGCGCGACCGCGGTGATTCGGGTGGTGTGACATGGCGGGGCAAAATGATGTGGATTTATCAAGTGCGGCGCGGACTGAGAATTTTGGCGCCGTACTATGCGGCCTTGGCAATCGCGTGGCTGGTGCGAGCGCCCGACATGCTGGCGGCGTGGCCATGGTATGCCGGCCACCTTTCAAACATCCACATGGCCTTCCTCGATCGATGGCCATCCGGGATCAACCACTTTTGGTCGCTCTCGATGCAGCAGCAATTTTATCTCATCTGGCCATTGGTCATTTGGTGGATGCCTCGTGGCCTGATCATTCCTGCGGTCTGCGTCTTTGCTGCCATTGGCCCCATCGCGCGCTACTTCAACGACCACATGCTTGCTTGGTTCGTGAGGCCGGAGCTGTTGACCTTTTCGTGTCTCGATTACTTTGGCGTGGGTGCCTTGATGGCGATCGCGCAATGGCGCGGGATGCTGTTGACGAGTCGGATCTTGCGCTGGATTTCGGTTTCGGCCTTCTCGGTATATGTGCTCATGTTCACGACCCATGCTTTAGGCGGCCCGACTTTTGGTTTGCGGTTCCTGCAACAAACTTTTTTGTCGGTGGGTCTCTGCGGATTCATCGCGTGCGGGATTACGGGCTTTGGCGGAAGGCTGGGAAAATGCCTTAAGCATCCGGCCATGCTGCGGATTGGTCAGCTTTCTTACGGCATCTATCTTTTTCACAACCTAGCGCCGCTGCTTGTTGGAAAAGTGATGCCATTTCTTTGGAACGGTGCATTTGAAAACGGTGTGCCCGCGATGCTTCGAATCGGCGTTTTCGCCGGCGCGACCTGGGCCATGGCGCTTGCCTCTTGGCGCTGGATTGAAATGCCGCTGCAAAAATTGAGCGCGAAGATGGCAACCCGCCGAGATGCCTGAGAAATGTTTTAGAGCGCGCCGAATCGGCGGTGGCGTTGTTCGTATTCGCGGACGGCTTGAATGAGGTCGTTGCGGCGAAAGTCGGGCCAGAATTTTTTGACGATCACGATCTCGGCATAGCTGATTTGCCAGAGCAGGAAATTCGATATGCGCATTTCGCCGGAGCTGCGGATGAGCAGGTCGGGATCGGGCATGCCTGCGGTGTCGAGGCGTGAGGCAAAGAGTTGTGTGTCGATGTCGGCAGCTTGGATTTTTCCGGCGGCGGCATCGGCTGCAAGCGATCGTGCGGCGGCGGCGATTTCCTCGCGTGCGCCGTAGGAAAGGGCAAGCACGAGGGTGAGAGCGCGGTTGTTGGCGGTCTCGTCGATGATCGATGCGAGCAGCTTGCGGGTTTTTTCCGGCAGGCGTTCGATTTGGCCGATGGCGAGAAGGCGGATGTTTTTTTTGCGCAGGTCTTTGGCTTTTTCGGCAAGGAAGCGATCGAGGAGTTCCATCAAGGCGCGCACTTCGTGAGCGGGGCGATTCCAGTTTTCCGATGAGAATGCGTAGAGCGTGAGAAACTCGACGCCGAGTTCGATGCAGGCGTCGGAGATTTCGCGGACGGATTCCGCGCCGGCGCGGTGGCCTTCGCGTCTGGGTAGCCCGCGTTCGGCGGCCCAGCGGCCGTTGCCATCCATGATGATGGCAATGTGACGCGGAATGTCGGCGGATGCTGGCATCGCTGGCTTTGAGTTTTGTCAGTTTGCCACGAGCGTCTGCGTGCGATCGGGGCCGACGCCGACGAATGCGATGGGGGCGCCGCACAATTCGGAGAGGCGCGCGAGGTAGTCTTTCGCCTGTGCTGGAAGGCTAGCGAAGTCCTTGCACGCGGTGGTGTCGCATTTCCATCCGGGCATGCTTTCGTAGACTGGGGTCGCGCGATCCCATGCTGAACGATCGGCGGGTGGCAGAGTGTGAGTGGTGCCATCGACGAGGTAGCCGGTGCAAATTTGCAGGGTCTCGTAGGCGTCGAGTCCGTCGACATTGGTGACGGCGAGTCCGGTGACGCCGTTGACCATGCAGGCGAAGCGCAGCAGGACCGTATCGAGCCAGCCGCAACCGCGTGGGCGGCCGGTGGTGGCGCCAAACTCGCGGCCGAGATCGTGGAGGTAATTTGAAAGCCCTTCGTCGCCGGTGGGAAATGGGCCGGAGCCAACGCGTGTGGTGTAGGCCTTGCAGACGCCGATGACTGCATCGATCGCAGTCGGCGGTAGGCCTGAGCCGGTGCAGGATCCGCCGGCGGTGGTGTTCGACGAAGTGACGAAGGGAAAGGTGCCGAAGTCGATGTCGAGCAAGGTGCCTTGCGCGCCTTCAAAGAGAAGTTTTTTGCCCGACTTCCATGCGTCATGCAGCGCCGGGATGGTGTTGGTCACATGCGGGCTGAGTCGAGCGAAGGCGGTGTAGACTTCGTCGATCACCTTGGCGGCATCGAAAGTTTCCAGATCGTAGCGCTTGAGAATTTCATTCGCCTCGGCGACGCGGTGGGTGATTTGCGCTTCGGTAAAAGCGCGGTCGAGGAGGTCGGCCATGCGCAGGCCGCAGCGGTTGATCTTGTCGGCGTAGGCCGGACCGATGCCGCGCTTGGTGGTACCGATTTTGCGATCACCGAGCGAAGCTTCGCGTGCGGCGTCGAGCTCCTTGTGAAAAGGCATCACCACATGGGCGCGATCGGAAATGAGAAGCTTCTCGGGAGTGATCGAAATCCCCTGTGACTCGATGCGTTCGATTTCGCTCACCAGGCCGATCGGATCGATCACCACGCCATTGCCGATCACATTGATTTTCGAATCCCAAAGAATTCCAGAGGGCAGCAAGTGGAGAACATACTTCGTGCCGTTGGCTATCACCGTGTGACCGGCGTTGTTGCCGCCTTGGCCACGGATCACCACATCGGCGGACTCGGTGAGGTAATCGACGATCTTGCCTTTGCCTTCATCGCCCCATTGGAGGCCGGTGATAATGGTATTCATGAAATGGTGATCTGAAGTTGATGATTTTTACCGCGAATGGACGCCAATGAACGCGAATTAATTGGAATGATTTGAGTGGATGATGCGTTTCCACTCCAGTTTGGCTTTTTTGAAATTAATGATGAGACCGACCGGCATTTTGGTGATGCGGAGGTAGTTGAGCATTTGACCGCGTTCGATGTCGGTGATGCGTTCGATCGTTTTGGTATCCACGACGATTTTTCCGTAAACGATGAGGTCGGGTATGAATTCTCCGACCTTTATTTCCCTCCAGTGCACGGGAAATGGTTTTTGCTGCTCGAATGGTATTCCCCGATGGCGAAATTCCACAACGAGGGAATTTTCATAAGGCTTTTCATGCAAGCCATGGCCGATGCCATTAATGATCTCCAACGCGCAGGAAATGATGGCGTAGACCTCATCCTTCAAAACCAATTCGCGTTCATTCGTGTTCATTCGCGGTTAGTTCCCTTTGTGGGTTTCAATCAGTCGCGAAAATTCCTCGAAGAGATAGGATGCGTCGTTGGGGCCGGGGGCGGCTTCGGGGTGGTATTGGACGCTGAAGACCGGATGGGTTTTGTGGCGCATGCCTTCGACCGTTTGGTCGTTGAGGTTGATGTGGGTGACTTCGATTTCGGGCGGGAGCGAATCGGGATCGACTGCGAAGCCGTGGTTTTGTGAGGTGATGGAAATTTGTCCGGTGCGGAGGTCCTTGACCGGTTGATTGCCGCCGCGGTGGCCGAACTTCAGTTTGAATGTGCTCCCGCCGTAGGCGTGGGCGAGGAGTTGGTTGCCGAGGCAGATGCCGAAGATCGGTTTTTTGCCGATGAGTTGGCGGAGTTCGTCGTGGATGTAACCGAGCGCGGCCGGGTCGCCGGGGCCGTTCGAGAGGAAGATGCCATCGGGGTTTTTCGCAAGCACTTCGGCGGCGCTGGTGGTGGAGTTCACCACTTCGACTTCGAAGCCCGATTGGCGCAAGCTGCGCAGGATGTTGAATTTGATACCGAAGTCGTATGCGACGATGCGGTGTTTCACCGGCGGCAGTTCCTCGTAGGGGCCGGGTTGCTCGGTGGAAACATTCTGCAGGATCCAGCGGCGTGATTCATCGCTCCAGAGATAAGAGTTGGGCGTTGAAACTTCCTTCACATAATCCATGCCTTTCATCGACGGTGCGTTGCGTGCTGCTTCGACGGCTTGTTCGGCGTTGAGTTCGGTCGTGACGCAGGCGCGCATGGCGCCGAGCGAGCGGAGATGTTTGGTGAGGGCGCGGGTGTCGATGCCTTCGATGCCGAGCACACCATGCGATGCAAGGTAGGCATCGAGCGTTTGGGTCGAGCGCCAGTTTGAAGGGATGCGGCAAAGCTCGCCGATCACAAAGGCCCTGATGTGTGGTTGGCTGGATTCCGCGTCTTCGGGGTTGATGCCGTAGTTGCCGATTTGCGGGTAGGTCATGCTCACGATCTGTCCGCGGTAGGAAGGATCGGTGATGACCTCCTGGTATCCGGTCATGGAGGTATTGAAGCAAATTTCCCCGGTGGTAGTTCCGGTGGATCCGAAGGAGGTTCCTTGAAAGTGGCGACCGTCTTCGAGGGCGAGTATGGCGGTGGTCGGCATGGCGCGCGGAAATTAGGCATCCGGCCCGAACGATGCAAGTGTTCGCTTTTCGCAATGAAGGTTTGGACTCGACAGCTTCGCCACGCGGGGCATCTTGTCCTGCCCCAAAGGCTTTTTCCCATGCGTTTTGCTCTTTTCGGTGACATTCATGCCAATCTGGAGGCCTTGGAGGCCGTGCTCGCGGATGCCGCAGGGCAGGGGGTGACCCACCACGTCTGCCTGGGTGACATTGTCGGCTACAACGCCGATCCGGTGGCATGTCTCGAGAGGGTGCGCGAAATGGGCTGCCCGGTGGTGAAGGGCAATCACGATGATGACGCCTCAAACGACCGCACGCTGGAAAGCTTGAGCCCGGTCGCGGCCGAGTCGATGGAATGGACGCGCCAGCAACTCAACGACGAGCAAAAGCAGTGGCTGAGGAGACTTCGCATGGTCCGCCAGATCGAGGATTTCACGGTTGTGCACAGCACCTTGGATCAGCCGGCAAACTGGGGCTATGTCTTCGACACCTACGATGCGATGGCGAATTTTCCCTTTCAGTACACGCAGGTTTGTTTCCATGGCCACACGCACAGGCCACAGGTGTTTGTCAAATCGGCACAGGTCATCACGGTTCCGGCGGATAGCGTGACGATTGAGCCGGGCATGAAGTACTTCATCAATGCCGGCTCGGTAGGGCAGCCTCGCGATGGCGATTGGCGGGCCTGTTACGCGATCTATGACCCCGCGCTCCATCTCGTCGTTTTCCGGCGGGTTGAGTACGATCTTGCCAAGGCTCAGGCAAAGATCCTTGCCGCGGGCTTGCCGGCAAAGCTGGCCGAGAGGCTGGCGGAGGCTAGTTAAATGGAGGTTTTTGGTGATTTTTCGCCTAATGCCGGGCTTTTTTGTTGTTGCAAATCATTCTCAATTAGACGAGCTTCGCTGCGGATGCCTGCCGGAATTGCCGCCGAACTGGAAATTGACAGTGCCTTGACCCTGAATCAGGTCGCGGTCGGTTGTGATGTCACGATCCGGGTGCTGAATGGACCGGGTTGCCAGCAGTTGCGGGATTTGGGTTTTTGCGAGCAACTCCAGGTGAGAAAACTCGCTGGTGGTCGCAATTTGATTTGTTCGGTGTGCGGCACGCGCATGGCGATCAGCCGCGAGCTTGCCGATCAGGTGATGGTGGCGCCAAGCCGTTGATTTCAGATCGGCATGAATGAGGTACCCGAGGCTGTGTCGGTGGTGGCGCTGGTGGGCAATCCCAATGCGGGCAAGACGACGATTTTCAATGCGCTGACCGGCTCGAACCAGAGGGTGGGAAATTTTGCGGGCGTGACCGTCGAGATGAAGTCGGGCGAATTTTTCACGCCGCACGGCAGAAAGATGCGGGTGGTGGATTTGCCCGGTTGTTATTCGTTGCAATCGACTGCGCCGGATCAGCGGATTGCGGTGCAGGCCTTGCGTGGCGAGTTGCTGGAAATGGGCAAGCCGGACGTGGTGGTGTGTGTGGTGGATGCTTCGAACCTTGAGCGGCATTTGCGATTGGCGATGCAAGTGATCGAGTTGGGTCTGCCGGTGGTGGTCGCTTTGAACATGGTGGATGTCGCCGAGAAGGCTGGCTTGCGTTTGGATGTGGCAAAAATTTCCGAGGAATTGGGCGTGCCGGTGGTGGCGATGCAGGCGAGTGCGCGCAAGGGAATCGTCGATCTGAAGCAAGCGCTGCGCTTGCCTTTTCCCGCAGTGCCGGAAGTTTCTTGGGATCGCGATGGCGGCGAGCAAGCGCAAGGCGAATTCATTCGCAGGCTTTGCGAATTGGCGGCGCGTAGGCCTGGGGTGCATCAGCAAACCCTGTCGGATCGGATCGACGCATGGGCCTTGCACCGCGTTTGGGGCTGGGTGCTTTTCGCGCTGATGATGTTCGCGGTTTTTTGGGCGATTTTTTCATTCGCGGCAATCCCGATGGGATGGATCGAATCTTTGCAGGGATTCGCTGCCGGGTGGATCGAATCGGTGGTGGCGGAAGGCGACCTTCGCTCCTTGTTGGTCGATGGCGTGTTGGGTGGTGTCGGTGGCGTGGTGGTGTTTTTGCCGCAGATTGTGTTGTTATTTTTCTTCATCGGTTTGATGGAGAGTTCCGGTTACATGGCGCGTGCGGCGTATCTGATGGATGGCCTGATGGCCAAGGCGGGCCTGAGCGGCAAGGCCTTCCTGCCATTGTTCAGTGCGTATGCCTGCGCGATTCCAGGGGTGATGGCGACGCGCACGATCGATTCGGCGAAGGAGCGCTTGGTGACGATTTTTGTCGCGCCGTGGATGAGTTGTTCGGCGCGTTTGCCGGTGTATTTCCTGATTCTGCCATTGCTGATGGGTGAGGCCGAGGGTTCTTGGAAGCAGGCATTGGTGTTGTTTGCGATTTATGTGGTGGGCACTTTGACGGCCTTTGTGGCGGCGCGTTTGTTGAGAAACAAACTTGGTCCTGAATCCGGGGCTTCGCATTTCATTCTCGAGCTTCCGCCCTATCGATTGCCGCAGTGGTCGTACATTTTCCGCCATGTGATCGAGCGCGGTGGTGCCTTTGTTGCCAAGGCCGGCACGCTGATTCTTGGGCTTTCGATTTTGTTGTGGGCCTTGGGAACCTATCCAAAAAGCGAGGGTGATGATGCCGACGCGCTGGCTCATAGCGCGATGGGTCGCATGGGTGCCTTCATCGAGCCGGTGGTTAAGCCGCTGGGATTTGATGGCCGGGTTGGCACGGCGATTCTGACTTCGTTTGCGGCGCGCGAGGTTTTCAACTCCTCGATGGCCGTCATGTTCCGCGTTGATGAGGGTGAGGGAAGTGAAGAACAGGCGCGCGCCACATTGCGTGATCGTTTGGCCGAAGCGAAATGGCCGGATGGCAGGCCTTTGTTCACGCCCTTGGCGATGATCTCGCTGCTGATTTTTTATATTTACGCGCTCCAGTGTCTGCCGACATCGGCGGTCGTTGCAAAAGAGTCGGGTTCTTGGAAATGGGCGGCCGGGCAGTTTGTTTTCATGTCGGCCTTTGCGTATCTTGCTTCATTGACGGTCTATCAATTCGGCCGTTTGATCGGACTTTGACATGGACTGGCAAACTTACACAGCGGCAGGCATTGTGGCCATCACAGCATTGGTTTTCCTCGTGCGTCTTGCGCGCAAGGGTGGGGGCGGACCGGGATGCGGCGGCGATTGCGGGTGCGGCGACAAACACCAGCACTGATTGGCCGATAAAGCCGAGGCTCAATCCTCCTCGAACTTGCGCGAGATCAGATCCTCGAGCGCGGCGAGCGCTTGTTCCGCATCGGCGCCCTCGGCACTGACGGTGATGACCGAGCCATGGCCAGCGGCGAGCATCATCAGGCCCATGATGCTTTTGCCATCCACTTCCTCACCGTCCTTTTCGACAAAGATGTCGGATTGAAAGCGGTTTGCCATCTTCACGAACTGCGCGGCAGGGCGGGCATGGATGCCGAGCTTGTTGAGGATGGTGAATTCTTTTTTGGACATGAAGGGCGCGGTGTTGTGCGAAGTCTAGGGCGTGGATAGCGGGCCATCCAAGGCAAAATTTGCGGCCGCGGGCGGTGTGGTAGGCGCGTCGTGCCGCTCGCATCGGGCATTCGGCGAAAATTCGCGTTGATTCCGCCCCCCGATGGCCATGAAAGTCGCCGCGCCATGCTCGACATCCGCGTCATCCGCGAAAACGCCCCCGCCATCCAGGAACGCCTCAAGCTTCGCGGTGGCGATCACTGGAAGCTCGTCGACGCGGTCCTTGCCTGCGATGAGAAGCGCCGCAAGGCCGAGACCGAAAAGCAGCAGCTGCAAAATTCGCGCAAAACGATTTCCAAACAGATCGGCATGCTCAAGGGCAAGGGCGAAGACACCGCCGCGATCGAAGCCGAGGTGCGTGGGATCAATGAACAGATCGTTGCGCTTGATGCCGTCGCCGAAGATGCGGCATCCGAGCAGGCAGAACTTTTGCTCAACATTCCCAACCTGACGCATGACGCCTGCCCGGTGGGCAGTGACGAATCGGCCAATCCAGTGGTGCGTGAGTGGGGAGAAAAACCAATCATCGCCGATGCGAAGGATCATGTCGAAATCGCGATGCGCCATGGCTTGATTAATTGGGATGACGGCACGCGCGTCGCTGGTTCCGGCTTTGTGGTGTATCGCGGGCTTGGTGCGCGCCTTGAGCGGGCATTGATCAACTTCCTCTTGGATACGCAGGCTGCGAATGGATATGAGGAAGTGAATGTGCCGCATCTGGTGAAGCGCGAGTGCATGGAGGGCACCGGGCAGTTGCCGAAATTTGAGGACGACATGTACGGCACGGATCCGGGCGAGGATGGAATCAACCGCGTGTTTCTCGCGCCGACCGCCGAGGTGCCGGTGACGAACCTGTATCGCGACATGATTCTCGCCGAGTCGGAGCTGCCGGTGAAAATGGTTGCTTACACGCCGTGTTTCCGTCGCGAGGCGGGATCTGCTGGGCGCGACAACAAGGGCATCATTCGCATGCATCAGTTCGACAAGGTCGAACTCGTTCAGATCGTGCATCCAGACAAAGGCTTTGAGGTGTTGGAACAACTCACCGCCCATGCCGAGTCGATATTGCAAAAGCTCGGCCTGCATTATCGCGTCATCGAGTTGTGCTCGGGCGACATCGGTTTTTCATCGGCCAAGACTTACGACATCGAGGTTTGGGCGCCGGGTCATGGCAAGTACTTGGAAGTTTCGAGTTGCTCGTGTTTCACCGATTACCAGGCGCGCCGGATGAAGTTGCGCTTCAAGGACGAGGAAGGAAAAAACCGTTTTCCGCACACCCTCAATGGCTCGGGCACCGCGTTGCCGCGTCTGTATGTGGCCTTGCTCGAGCAGTGCCAGCAGTCGGACGGATCGGTGCGCATACCCGCCGCCTTGGTGCCGTACTTCGGTGCTGACAAGATTGGTTGAACGCCAGCAAATTCAGGCCATCTTCCCCACTCACATTAGCGGGATCTCGGTAATTTCTCTCCAGCAACCAATCCAAGCCCCCCAAAAAAATCATGTCCAACGAATCCAAATGTCCCTTCAATCACGGCCAAGTTTCCGGAGGTCAGGCCTCCTCGGCCGGTGCCTCAAACCGCGACTGGTGGCCCAATCAGCTCAACCTGCGCATTCTTCACCAGCACACCGCCAAGTCCGACCCGATGGGTGGCGGTTTTGATTATGCGGCCGAGTTCAAGAGCCTCGATCTCGATGCGGTGAAAAAGGACCTGCATGTCCTGATGACCGACTCGCAGGACTGGTGGCCGGCGGACTTCGGTCACTATGGACCTTTCTTCATTCGCATGGCCTGGCACAGCGCGGGTACCTATCGCACCGGTGATGGTCGTGGCGGTGCTGGCAATGGGAGTCAGCGATTTGCGCCGCTCAACAGCTGGCCGGACAACGGCAATCTCGACAAGGCGCGTCGTTTGCTGTGGCCGATCAAGAAAAAGTACGGACGCAAAATTTCGTGGGCAGATCTGATGATTTTGGCGGGCAATGTCGCGTTGGATTCGATGGGCTTCAAGTCCTTCGGTTTCGGCGGCGGTCGTGCCGACATTTGGGAGCCTGAGGAGGATATCTATTGGGGGATGGAAAAGGAATGGCTGGCCGACAAGCGTTATTCGGGCGATCGCGAATTGGAAAACCCGCTGGCCGCAGTGCAGATGGGCTTGATCTATGTCAACCCCGAGGGCCCCAACGGCAATCCGGATCCACTCGCCTCGGCGCGTGACATTCGTGAGACCTTCGCGCGGATGGCGATGAATGACGAGGAGACCGTCGCGCTCATTGCCGGTGGTCACACCTTTGGCAAGACGCACGGTGCGGGTGATGCCAAGCATGTCGGGCCTGATCCCGAAGCATCGCCGATTGAAGAGCAGGGCTTCGGTTGGAAGAGCAGCTTTGGCAGCGGCAAGGGTGGCGACACCATCACCAGCGGGCTTGAGGTCACATGGACGCAGACGCCGACGCAGTGGAGCAATTATTACTTCGAAAACCTTTTCAAATACGAATGGGAGCTCAGCAAGAGCCCAGCCGGCGCGCATCAGTGGGTCGCCAAGGGCGCCGAGGCGGACATCCCGCATGCGCATGATTCGTCAAAGCGATTGGTGCCGACCATGCTGACCACCGACCTCGCGCTGCGCATTGATCCGGCCTACGAAAAAATTTCGCGTCGCTTCCTTGAAAACCCTGCGGAGTTTGCTGACGCGTTTGCGCGGGCATGGTTCAAGTTGACCCATCGCGACATGGGCCCACGTGCGCGTTACCTCGGCGCCGATGTGCCGAAGGAAGAGTTGATTTGGCAGGATCCGATTCCCACGGTGAATCATCCCTTGATCGACGACGCCGACATTGCCGCGCTCAAGGCGCAGGTCTTGGCATCCGGCCTCAAGGTTTCCGAACTTGTTGGCACTGCGTGGGCATCGGCCTCGACCTTCCGTGGTTCCGACAAGCGCGGTGGCGCGAATGGTGCTCGCATTCGTTTGGCTCCGCAGAAAGATTGGGCGGTCAATGATCCGGAGCGCTTGGCCAAGGTGCTCAAGGCCCTCGAGGGGATTCAGGCATCGTTCAACGGCGCGCAGAGTGGCGGCAAAAAAGTTTCGCTGGCCGACCTCATTGTGCTGGCTGGTTGTGCCGGTGTTGAGCAGGCGGCGAAGAATGCCGGTGTTGAAATCAAGGTGCCCTTCACTCCGGGTCGCATGGATGCCTCGCAGGAGCAGACCGATGTCGAATCGTTTGCGGTGCTTGAGCCGGTGGCCGACGGGTTCCGCAATTTCCAGCACGCGAAATTCTCCGTCTCGACCGAAGAGTTGTTGGTTGATCGCGCGCAGTTGCTCACGCTCACCGCTCCGGAAATGACCGTGCTCGTCGGTGGCCTGCGCGCGCTGAATGCCAACAGCGGTCAATCGCAGCACGGTGTCTTCACCAAGCGTCCGGAGGTGTTGAGCAACGACTTCTTTATCAACCTTCTCGACATGGCCACCGAGTGGAAGCCGATCTCGAAGGATGGAGATGTGTTCGAAGGGCGCGACCGGAAATCGGGCGAACTCAAGTGGCTTGGCACGCGTGCCGACCTTGTCTTCGGATCCAACTCGCAGCTTCGCGCTTTGGCTGAGGTTTATGGATGTTCCGATTCTGGCGAGAAGTTCGTGAATGACTTTGTGGCAGCTTGGAACAAGGTCATGAACCTTGATCGCTTCGATCTCGCGTAAGCAAGCATCTCGAAAAAAAAGCCCGCATGGTGATGCCATGCGGGCTTTGTTTTTTGTGTGAGGTTGATATTTTTCGATCAGGCCTTGTTGTCATCGATCGAGCGATGAACGAGCGCGCCGATGATCGCACCGGCGATCGGCGCGGCCCAGAACAGCCAGAGTTGTGAGACGGCCCAGTCGCCGACGAAGACTGCGACGCCGGTGCTGCGTGCGGGGTTCACCGAGCAGTTGGTGATCGGGATCGTGACCAGGTGGATGAGCGTGAGTGCGAGGCCGATGGCGATCGGTGCGAAGCCTTGCGGCGCGCGCTTGGCGGTGGCTCCGAGAATGATCACGAGGAAGAAGGCTGTGGTGAGGACTTCGGTGATGAGGCATGCAACCATCGAGTAATTGTCGGGCGAGTGGGCGCCGAAGCCGTTCGATGCAAAACCGCCGCTGAGGCTGAAGCCTTCCTTGCCGCTCGCGATCAGATACAGCGCGCCACCTGCGGCGATGCCGCCTGCGACTTGGGCGATGATGTAGGGGACGAGGTCCTTGGCATTGAAGCGTCCTCCGATCCAGAGGCCGATCGAGACCGCAGGGTTGAGGTGGCAGCCCGAGATGTGGCCGATGGCGAAGGCCATGGTCAGCACGGTGAGGCCGAAGGCGAGTGAAACGCCGGCGAGTCCGATGCCGACATCGGGAAATGCGGCGGCAAAGATCGCGCTGCCGCAGCCCGCGAAGACGAGCCAGAAGGTGCCAATGAATTCTGCGATGTATTTTTTCATGTGGGTGTTGTGTATGGGTTCGTTGATTGTGTTTTAGTTTCCGCGCGGAGCGGGTTATTTCCGCGTGAAAGTGAGACCCGGATCGTCGGGTGGGCCGCCGGCGAGCACGAATTTGAGTTCGTTGTCCTTGGGCTGTGAAACGGTGGCGGTCATTTGGCTTTCCTTTGCATCGAGCACAAGCAGGCCGTTGTCGTTCATGCTGAAGTCGCCGCTGAACTCGTTGTTTTGATCACCCTTTTTGAAGGACCAAATGAATTTCCCGTCGTCCTTAAAGACCAGTGAAACCGTGCCGGCCTCGCCTTTGTCGGAGACCCATGCGCCGCTGAGTTTTTCGAGCGGGAGGGCGGATTGTGGAGCAACTTCCTTTTCCGTGCTTGGCTCGGTCGGTTCGTCACTGCCGCTTTGTGAGGAGGCCTTGGTGAGGTCGCGGAGTTGGGCCGAGACCGAGTCGGCGGGCTGGAGTTTGGCAGCTGCTTCAAATTCCTCGGCGGCCTCTTCGAGGTGACCGCAGACCATGTGGTGGTAGCCGAGAAGGAAGCGGGCGTCGGCGACATTGGGCTTGCCCTTGCTGTAATTTTTGAGCGCATCGAGTTGGCTCAAATAAATTTCCTGCGTGTTGTAGAGGGCGATCATCGTCGACCAATCCCAGCCGGGTCCGCCCGCGAGGACGGGGTTGAGCACGCCGGCGGCTTCCGAGAATTTGCCGAGGGCGAAAAGGATGAGTGCGCGGTATTCGTGAAGTGCGCCATCGCCGGGGGCTTCGGCGATCGCCTTGTTGGCCGATTCGAGGGCGACGAGGTAGTTGCCTTGCTTGAAGGCCGCCTGCGATTCGGCGATGAGTGATTCGGATTTTTGGGTGATCCTTGCCGTTTCATCGTCCGCCTTCGGTGCGGTTTTTGCGGCGACCACGGTGATCGGCTCCTGGTAGTTGACTACTGCGACCGATTGAACCGGATAGGGGTTGCGATAGCTTTGATAGCCGCAGTCGTAGATCAGTTTTCCGAGGCTCCAGCCGACGAGGCCCCAACCGATCGCGTTGGCGACATTGTTTTGCTCGACCACCACATAGCCGGGCCATGGGCGGTAGCCGCCGTAGTAGGAGAAGTAGGGGCGGCGATGGTAGTAACTGCTGCTCCATCCGCAGTTCCATGATCCGCCGTACCACGGGCGCACGGTGGGGCGGTTCCACCATGGGTTGTAGCCCCAGTAGCGGCGATCGGTTGACCAGTTGACGTTGTTTTGGAAGTTGTTGTTGATCTGGATCTGCGTGTGGCGCTGGTTGTAAATATCGCGGGTTCCTGGGCGACTTGAATCCCACCATTGGGTGCTGGCGGCTGGGCGCAGCTTGGTGCCGCTGTTGGTTGCGTAGTTGAGCTGTGGGCGTTGGACCGGGCGCGAGTTGATGCCGGGTCGTGTGATGGGCCGTTGTGGGGCGGGCTTTGTGGCGATACTGGGAAGCGTCTGCGGTTTTTGCGGGCGCGGGTAGGTGACTTGTCCGGGCAGGGTTTCGGGACGAACCTGCGGGCGCTGGAAATTTTCCGGACGGTTCAAGGTGCCGGGTGCCGGGCGGTTGGCGGTGTTTGGCCGCTGGGTCGGGCGTTGTTGGATTTGCGGTGCCGGGCGATTTTGCGGGCGGTTGATTTGCGGTGTTTCGATCGGTGCTGGGCGGGTCGTGGGGCGCTGAATTTGCGGGGCGGGTCTTTGGCTTGGGCGTTGGATTTGGTTCAGCTCGGGGCGGCGTGATGGCGCATCGATTTTCGACTGCGTGATCGGGTTGCGGTTCGAATGCTGTTGCGGGCGGACATTCGGGCGTTGACCGCGGTTGCCGCGGTCGCCGCGATCGAAATCGCGGGCCGTGAGGCCCGTCATGAGCGTGAGCATGCAGGCTGGGACAAACAGGAAACTGGTGATGGATTTCATGATCGGATTGTGTGGAAAATTATTTATCGGATGGTTTGGCCTCGGTGGTTTCGTCGGCATCGGGTGGCCGTTTCACAACGCGCACCGACCCATCGGGCAATGAGTTGCCGCCGATGGTTTGGTCGCGGGTGGTCCAGGTGTAGTGTTGGAGAGAAGGATCGGGTTCGATCGCTTGGGTCGAGTGGTTCACTTCACCATCGGCGGTGATGCCCGAGGTGCGCAGCAGCCAGCCGCTGTTTTTCTTCGTCCACTGCGAGACCATGTGTCCTCCGAACGAGTCGAAGGCCCATGAGATATAGTTGTCGCGGTTGTTGTTCCAGCCAATGCGGTAGGTGCTACTGGTGTTTTCCTCGCCTGCCATTTCGGTGACCGCTTTGCCGTCGATGAAGGGTCCGTCGTCACTCCACTTGTAGGTCAGAAAAATGCGCAGGCCGTTTTTTTCGATGATCCAATCCCCGATCATCCACTCGAGTGGCAGGAGTTTTTCGCTGGCGGGAGCGACATCTTCGATTTCGTCGCGGATGCTGGCGGTGAGCCAGCTGCCGTCGTCCTGTTGCACTTGCGTCGAGGTGTAGTGGTGGGAGATCACCTCGCCGCTCGGGCGGGTGACATGGAGCGTGCCATCCTCGATGGCGAGGTTGGGAGTGATGAATCGCACCGAGCCTGCTTCGAGTGCGGCGCGCGGACGTTTTTCCCCGGAGAAGAGGTCGGCGTAAAACTGCTGTATTTCGGCGCGGCCGGAGACAATTTCGCCGGTGCTGAGGATGATTTCGCCATCCGGGATGAAGAGATTGGCGATCGCCTCGGCTTTGCCTTCATTGTGGGCGTTGACGTAGGCTTGCGCGTTGGCGGCGAGCGCTTCGAGGGAGCTCTTGTTGGGGTCGGCGTTCTGGCTGCGTGCGCTGGCGAGTGATAGCAGCAGCATGGCGGACGGGAGGACGATGGATCGGATCATGGTGTGGACTGGGATGGCGCTGTGGATATCCAGCGCTTGTGTTATATTAGAAGTTTTTTTTGCCCATAGGCAAGCTCGCGGACGGAGTGATTTGGGTGGAGTTCACCACGGGATCATGGGTGGCAGGATGATGAGTGGGTTCTTCCTTGATTGGTCTTCGCTTTCCTCGATCGCGACGGTGATTCGGTTTTCGAAATCGACCTTGATGCGGCTTCTTTCCTCCTGAGTGGTGTGTGAGAGCTTTCGGTAGGGGGTGCCGGTGCTGGGTTCCACCAAGGTGATGTAATGTTTGACCTCCTCGTAGCGCACAAATTCCCAAGTGGCCGTTTCGCCTGTTTCGGTTTTGCGGTTGCTGGTTTTGGTGGGTTTGCCGAGAACGCGTGAAATTTCGTCCATGGTCATGCCGCAGGCGATTTGGCCGGCGGCGATGAGTTGCTGGACCTGGATTTGGCGGTCGTAGAATTCTTTGAGTTTGGCGGCGAATTCCGGGTCGTTCGGTGAGAACGCCCATGGCGCGACCCAACCGGCGATGCCTTCGCGTTTGCCCATGCCGCGGACGCGGTAGACCTTGTCGGTGATCGCCTCGATGCGGGCGGTTTGATTGGCGACAAGCACGCCGAGCTGGTGCTTGCCTTCCTTGTCAGAAAACACCGGTGCTTCGCGAACGACCTTGAGTTCGAGCGGTTTGACCGATGATTGTTCGAGGTAAACCACGTCGGGCTCCGAATCGAGCAACGACGTGCGCGGCATGCGTTTCACTTCGGCGTCGAGCGGAAGTGCCAGGAGGCATACGAAGAGAATGGCGAATGCCGGCCTCATGGCGGGCAAATTAACCTGAATTTCGTGAAACTGAATCTTTTTTATCCGTAGATTCGGTGTTGGACGCGGGCCCGGTCTGTAGCAATGTCGGTGCATGCATTCCGTGGGTCCGCTTTCCGAAAAGATGTTCGAGATGGCCAAGCGTTACACGCCGGGCGGGGTGAATTCCCCGGTGAGGGCATTTCAAAATGTCGGGGGTGAGCCGTTTTTTGTGCGGCGCGCGGCGGGCAGCCGGATTGAGGACATCGATGGCAAGAGCTACATCGATTACATCGGCTCGTGGGGTCCGAACATTTTGGGTCATGCGCCGGTGGTGATCACCAACACGATTCATGAGGTTGCGAAGAGCGGGATTTCATTTGGCATTCCGAATCCCTTCGAGGTCGAGATGGCGCGCAAGGTCTGCGAGTGGGTGCCGTCGGTGGAAAAAGTGCGGATGTGCAACTCTGGCACCGAGGCGACCATGTCGGCGATCCGTTTGGCGCGCGGATTCACCGGGCGGGATTTGATTGTGAAATTCGACGGCTGTTATCACGGTCACAGTGATTCGTTGTTGGTTGCGGCGGGTTCGGGTGCCTTGACGCATGGCGAGCCCGATTCGGCGGGTGTGCCGCGTGCGGTGGCATCGAACACGCTGGTGCTGCCTTACAATGATCCCGAGGCGTTGGAGAAACTTTTCTCCGCGCGTGGCGAGGACATTGCGGCGATCATCGTCGAGTCGTATCCGGCGAATGCCGGATTGGTTTTGCCGCGTGCGGGTTACCTGCAGCTGCTCTCATCGATCACCAAAAAATATGGAGCTTTGTTGATCTTCGATGAGGTCATGACCGGCTTCCGATTGGGCAAAGCGGGCGTGCAGGGGATTGAGGGCATTGTGCCCGACCTCAGTTGTTTCGGCAAAGTGATTGGTGGGGGCTTGCCGGTCGGGGCTTTTGGTGGCCGTGCCGATGTGATGGATTTTCTTGCGCCGCTCGGGCCGGTGTATCAAGCCGGTACACTTTCCGGCAATCCGCTGGCAATGGCGGCGGGGCTTGCGCAGTTGCGCGAGTTGGAAAAGCCATCGGGCTTTGCGCGGCTGGAAGAACTGGGCGCGCATTTTGAAAATGGCCTGCGCGGCGTGATGGAGTCCAGAGGCATTGCACACCGCATCAACCGCGTGGGCTCGATGTTCTGTTTGTTCTTCACCGACCGCGAAATCGTCAATGTCTCCGATGTGATGAAGCAGGATCTCGACCTGTTTAAAAAGTTCTTCTGGGGCTGCTTGGAAAAAGGGATCTATCTCGCGCCGAGTCCGTATGAAACCGGATTCTTGAGCCTCGCGCACACCGAAGCGGATTTGGACGAGACGCTCGGCGTCTTCGACGAGGTGCTTGCGAAAATTTGATTTTTTCTCAGCGGAATACCGCAAGCATGGGCCGGTGGTCGGAGGCCTTGCTCCAGAGGTTATCGTCGATAATGCACGATGCCTTGAAGTCGACTTCGCGGCGCAGCGCGGGCGAGGTCATGATGAAGTCGATGCGCGAGTAGATGTCTTCGCCCGACCAGTGATGGGTCCAAGCCTCGCCTTGCGAGTCCTTGAGATAGATCGGCGTGATGCGCAAATTTTTCGCGGCGGATCCCGTCACGGCACGCAATGTGTTGCTGCGATAGCTGTCGTTGAAATCGCCATAAACGATGAGCCTTGCGTCAGGATTGGGGCCGAGGATTTTATCGAGGTGGCGGCGCAGGAGGTGGGCTTCCTGCAGGCGCATTTTTGCCTGATCCCCGCCGCTGACGGTGCGTTTCGATTTGAGATGCACGCCGATGAAGCGGTAATCCTTTCCTTGGGCGCGGACGGTTGCGTCGAGGATGCCGCGGTTGATGGCGAAGCTGCGGCCTTCGAGGGTGTATTGGGTTTGCGCGGGTGAAGTGGTCGAGGTGATGGGAAACCGCGAGAGTAGCCCGAGATGGCGGACGGTGTCGGAGCCGCCGGTGTGGTGCGAGTGGGGCAGATCGAGTCCGGCAGCTTTGAGCGCTTGCTGAATTTCCGCGAGATCGGCCTTGGTGCCAATTTCGCAGAGGCCGATGACATCCGGGTTGTTCTTCAGCACGATGCGCAGGGCGGCGGATTTTTCCGCATCGGGCTTCGGTTGGTTGGCGACTTCGCGGCGTTCGATGACGCGATCCATGGTCAGCCAGTTTTCCACATTGTAGGCCATGAAGCGCAGCTTACCGCTGGTCGTCTCGGCACTTGGTCGGGCGGCTGCGACCGGCTCATTGGCATCGGCCTGGGTGAACCAGTTTTTTGCTGCGGCCGATTGGCGTGAGGTGTCTTGCGAATCGGCACCCGAGCGATCGCAAGCGCATAGAATGAGTGCGAAAAAAATGCCGCAAAGCGTGCCGAGAAATTTCGGGGCGTGCGTTTGCCGCGCGCGGGATCGCTTGGCGCGCATGGCGTTCAGGAGTCGCGGGGCTCCTTGCCGGGCGCGTCCTTGGTGCGGGACTCGGTCTCGGCGTGGGTGATTTCGCGTTCGAAATCGTCCCGGGCTTTTTTGAATTCGCCCATGCTCTTGCCGATGCCGCGTGCGAGCTCGGGGAGTTTTTTTGCTCCGAAGAGCAACAGGATCACGATGAAAATCATGATCATTTCTGGCATTCCGATGGGTCCCATGATGGTATTGTTGGTTGGCTGAAGGTTAGCCACGGAGGCACGGGCGTGCAACCGAATTACAGGGAAAGTTTCAACGCTTTCATGAATCCGCAGCGGTCACTTCGATTTCCGCCATGCGTCTCAGGACCTCTGACTTGGATGGAAGGCGGCGATCGAGGCTTGCGAGCGAGCAGACGGCAAAGGTCGTGGCGAGTTGGGCGCGTGCGGTGGCGTCGAGCCCGGTGCTGAGGCCTGCGAGGTAGCCAGCAAGCAGGGCGTCGCCGGCGCCGACCGTGCTGGCGATGGAAATCGGAGGTGCTTTGGCCATCGCAATAGCGCAGGGGTCGAGGAACAAGGCGCCTGCTTCGCCGAGCGAGAGAATCACGCGCTCCATGCCCGCCGAGCGGACTTCGAGGGCGGCCGTGCGGGCGGCGGCGAGATCGGATACTTCACGGCCGAGGAACTCGGCGATTTCGTGCTGGTTGGGCTTGATCAGATCGACCTTGCGTTCGATCGCCATGCGCAGGGCATCGCCGCAGGCATCAACCGCCACCAACGCGCCTGAGGATTTGAGCAGGTCGATCAGCGAGGCGAAATCATCGAGCCCGAAGCCTGGCGGTAGACTGCCACCGATCAGGCACCATGATCCGTGCAAGTCGAGCGCGCGCAGCTTGTGGTGCAGTGATGCGATGTCATGAGCGCTGACTCGAGCGCCGGGGAGGTTGATGTCGGTGGTGACTTCGCCATTTTTCTCGACCAGCTTGATGCCGGTGCGGGTTTGGCCCGGGATGCGGATGAAGGCGTCGCGGATCGGGAGCATGGAAAACAGCGAGGTGAAGTGCGCTTGATTTTCCTCTCCGAGAAATCCGGTGGCGGTGGTGCTGATGCCGAATTCGCCGAGGCGTGCCGAGACATTCACGCCCTTGCCGCCGGCTTGATGGTGGACTTCTTCAGCGCGGTTGACCGAACCGGTTTGCAGCGATGGCAAAATGATCGTCTGGTCGATCGCCGGATTGAGTGTGATCGTGATGATCCGGTTTGAGTTGTTCATCTGCACTGCTCCGTAGTGTGAATAAGTTGTGAACAAGCGGTGAATCAATGCGGAAAAGCAACATTTTGCACTCTTTTGGTCGGATGGAGGAAATTTTTGGGTCTTTTTTCCTTGTTCCAAATGCCTCGTTTGTTTCCCTCGCGGCGAAATTTGCCGCAAATGATGATTTCCGGCTGATTTCGGCACACAAAACGCTCACCTGCGGCCGACCGGCTGCTTCGACCAAGACGATGATCCCAACAAACGACCAAACGCATAGGACTGAAGAAACTGAATCCACCATCATGAGCCGCAGGAGCTTGTTGAGTGGGGTTGGCATGACCGGCTTGGCATGGTTGGGCTCTTCGGCTTTGGGTTCGGCGTTTTCGTTGACTCCTAAAGTCACCGTCGTGACCAGCCGCAGCAATGCGTCGACCGCCGCGGGCAGCCAAGCGTCTGGCAATTTGTCGATGCCGGATCTGCCTCAGGAATGGCTCGAGAGGCATGGCAAATATGCCACCGAATATTTTCGCTACCTGACCGCGCTCAAGTTGAAGCGTGTCGATCCCGCCCAAGTGCTTGAGTCCCATGCCAAGGAAAGGGGCGGCGTGTGGAACAGCATTCCGCCGAAGGCTTCATGGCGTCGCATGGCTTACACCCTGCGGGTGGCCGAACGCGTCGCTCAGGAAATGAATGTGTCGGAGGTCGAGATCATTTCCGCTTACCGCTCGCCCGATTACAATGCCCGCTGCCGTGGTGCGAGGACGCATTCGTGGCATCAGCAAAACATCGCGGTGGATGTGAAGTTTCCGATGCGCGCGTCGAAGGTCACCGCCATGGCGCGCCAACTTCGTGACGAGGGTCTCTTCCGCGGTGGTGTCGGTGGTTATTGGAACTTCACGCACATCGACGCACGCGGTCAGAACATCAACTGGTGATGGCGACGCGCGATGCGCGATGCTGTTGAGGCGCGGGATGCGTTTGACAGCTGTGTGCGGGGGCCGATAGTCACAGCTTGATGCGACTTTACCCGCGATGATCCAACGCACGAGACAGACCGACGAGATTCGCGGCGCGGGAGCCATCGAGTGCTGGTGCCTGCACGGGGCAGTGGGGGCGGTGGGTGATTGGCGAACATTTGCGGCAGCGATGTCGGTGCAGTCGATCGCATCGCGGGCGGTGGACTTGTGGCGGTTTCTTGCGTGCGAGCCGATGTCGCTGACGCGCTTTGGCGAGGCTTTGAATGCCGAGGCGAATGATGTGTCGGCGGGTCGGGCGAAGCGCGTGCTGATCGGGTACTCGATGGGTGGCAGGTTGGCATTGCACGCCTTGGCGCGAGACGATGCGCCGTGGGATGCGGCGGTGATCGTATCGGCTCATCCGGGATTGGAGGATGCGGACGAGCGTCGGGCGCGATTGGCGCAGGATGCCGGATGGGCGGCGCAGGCGTTTGGCGGCGATTGGCAAAAATTTTTGGAGGAATGGAATGCGCAAGCGGTGTTGGTGGGCGAAGCGCCGCGCGATGCCGATGAGTCCGCTCGCTTGGTGATGCGTCGGCGCGAGATCGCGCGGAGCTTTGTCGATTGGTCGCTCGGCGCGCAGGAGCCGATGTGGGACGACCTTGGGCGGATCGAGATTCCCGTGCTGTGGGTGGTCGGCGAGCGGGATGAAAAATTTCACAGGCTTGGCGAGCGTGCTGTTTCACTGATGCCGCAGGCGCGGCTGGCAGTGGCTCCGGGCGCGGGTCATCGCGTGCCGTGGGAATGCGGCGAGTGGTTTGCCGAGCGGGTGACCGAATTTCTTCGGGCCGCGATGGCCTGATCCGCGAATCTCCGGTTGCGGCGTGGGCTCCGATTGTTCAGGCTCACTCGCATGTGGACGACCGCGCGCGAATTTGAAGACATTCGTTATCAAACGACGGATGAAGGCAAGATTGCCAAGATCACCATCAATCGCCCGGAGGTGCGCAACGCGTTTCGGCCGAAGACGGTGACCGAGTTGTTGCAGGCTTTCGATCTCGCGCATCAGGATCCGCAGGTGGGTGTGATCATCCTCACCGGCGAAGGGGATTTGGCCTTTTGCTCGGGTGGTGATCAAAAGGTGCGCGGTCATGCGGGCTACATCGGTGACGATGGCGTGCCGCGGCTCAATGTGCTCGATTTGCAAAAGAAGATCCGTTCGCTGCCCAAGCCGGTGGTGGCAATGGTGGCCGGCTACGCGATCGGTGGTGGCCATGTGCTGCATGTCGTTTGCGATCTCACGATCGCCGCGGACAACGCGCGCTTTGGTCAAACAGGGCCGAAGGTTGGGTCCTTCGATGGAGGGCTCGGCTCGAGCTACCTCGCACGCATCGTGGGTCAGAAGAAGGCGCGTGAAATTTGGTTTCTCTGCCGTCAGTACGACGCGCAGCAGGCGCTCGACATGGGCTTGGTCAATGCCGTCGTGCCACTCGCCGAACTCGAAAGCGAAACTCTCAAGTGGTGCCGCGAAATGATTGCGCATTCACCGCTCGCCTTGCGTTGTCTCAAATCTGCGCTCAACGCCGATTGCGATGGTCAGATGGGCCTGCTCGATCTCGCTGGCAATGCGACCTTGCTTTATTACATGAGCGAGGAAGGTCGTGAGGGCAAGCAGGCCTTCCTTGAGAAACGCGCGCCAGATTTCGGGAAATTCCCGCGGGTGCCCTGATTTTTAGGGCGATTTCATGATTGCCAAATCGCCGGATGCTGGTTTAATTTCCGCCCGCCGACGGGCCTCCAAGCGGCCCCAAAAGCCTCATAGTGTAATGGTAACACCCCGGATTTTGATTCCGTTATTCTAGGTTCGAATCCTAGTGAGGCTACTTTTTTGAGCATCATCGGTTGCCACAGCTTTCCCGCTTGATTTGTTAAGGGATCCGAAATAATTCTCGTGCCCTTCCCAAATCATGAGCAGGCGTGCGGATAAGACTTCTTCGCGACGGGTTTCGGCCAATCAGCGCCGGGCCCGTGGCTCGTTTTCGGAAATGCTTAGCACCGCCAACCGCCGGGCCCACGAACAGGCAAACCGCCGCGGCGACCGACGCGGGATGAAATCCGTGCGCGCGGCGATCGCGGCGAGCGATGAGGTGGAGGATGCCTTTTCGGTTGAGTGGTGGAGGCGGCTCGGGAGGTGGATGATGGCGTTTTGCCTGCTGCCATTTTGCTGGGTGACATCATGGACATTCCTCTCGCGATTTTCGCGTGCGACGCTGGAGCAGGGATTTTGGCATTCGACGGAGTTCTGGTACTTTGCCGTCGGCGCGCTGTTGATGGTCGGCTGGTTTTGGTCGGGGCTGATCCGATCGTTCTTCCTTTATCTCTATGTCTTGGGCCACGAACTGACGCATGTGGTGTTCGTCTTGTGCTGCCGCGGCAAGGTCACGGATTTTCATGTCAGCACCCAAGGTGGCTACATCACCACCAACAAGACCAACTTGCTCATCGCGCTGTCGCCGTATTTCGTGCCGTTCTGGTCGGTGGTGTGCGCGGTGATCTACATGGCGCTGAGGTTCTTTGTGGAGCTTTCGCCGTGGTGGGATCTGGTGATGTATGGACTGATGGGCCTCACCTGGACTTTTCACATGGTGTGGACGCTGTGGATGATCCCTCGCGATCAGCCTGACCTGAAAGAAAACGGCACCCTTCTCTCATTGGTGGTGATTTACCTCGCGAACCTGCTGGTGCTTGCGGGACTGCTGTGTGTGGCGGGCGATGCGCCACTGCGCGACGCGCGGGAATTTGCAAACGAGTGGCTGCGCCATGCGGCGATATGGGGTCAGCTCTTTTGGCGCTTGGTGATGGAGATGCTGGTCGAAATGCGCGCGCAGTGGGGGCTGTGAGGGGGGGGGATTTGTTAAGGGTTATTGGGTGAAGAGGAAGAAACTGCCTCTTGCAGTCTTGATTCTCTCACCGGTAGGGCGATGCGGCCCGTAGCGCCGACTTTTCCTGGAATATGTGAAACCGCGAATGCACACGAATGGACGCGAAGGAGGGAAAATGGGAGATAGCGGCTGCCATTTGAGCAAAATCCTCTAAACCGCTGTCTCACTGGAGCACATACGTCATAACGAGTATATTTCGAATCCTTAAACCCAATCATTCCCCATGAACCCCCAATCCCTCATAGGTCCCATGGTCAAATTCGCAGCAGCTGCATGTGTGGCTGCAAGCTTTGGAACTGCGGTTCAAGCGAATGAGCCAGTGGTCATCGCCAGCGACAATGCGTCCGCCACGAATTATCCGGGTGGATGGTCAAATGGCTCGAATGGCGGTTCGGGGTTTGGGCCATGGACGATCAGCCCGAATACCGGGACAGGATATGCTGGAGCTTTCATTGGCAACCCCGCAACAGCCGGCATCACGGGAATCGCCAACCCCTCCTTCGGGCTTTTCGCGAACCCGGGCGGTTCCGGTGCCACGGTGACCGTATCACGGTCCTTCAATCTCCCCTTGCGCGTGGGCGATTCGTTCAGTTTCCAATGGGCCACGAATTGGGATTCGGATGGCGGCAACAAGGGCTTCAACATCTTTGCGGGAGGCAGCCAGATCGTGAATGTCAATCAGGCAAGTTTTCCGGGCAACATTACTTTCAATGGCGCATTGGCGATCGATGGCAGTACCGGTTACGGAAGCGCTCCGATGACATGGACCTTTACCCGCACCACGGAAACGAATCTTGAAGTGACGTCGACGGCCCGCAACGGATCTTCAACCATCGCGTTTACATCCAACATCACTCTTACCTCTGCGCCGACCGGTTTCAGTTTTTATTCCACCGCCATGGGAGCCGGCGACGCACGCCAGCCCTACTTCAACAATCTGCAACTGACAAAGTTTGCGACTATTGCGGAGCCATTGGTATTGGCATCTCCCATCAATCCGTTTGATGACTACATGGCGAGCTTTAGCCTGTTCGATGAAGATGCGCTTGGCACGGCCGACCCGGCGACGATCTCGGGCAACGTTGTGACCACAACAGGTGCAGGTATTGTGGCGCCTGCCGCCAATCAGGCAAGCAACGCCAATTACTCAGCGGCTACGGAAGCGACCGCGAGCTTCGATGATATGAAGGCGGCGCAAAGCATTGCCGCATTCACGCCGATTCCAAACAAGATGATCAGTGACGGGCCATTCGCGGTCGCCGCGCCAGTGGCCAGTAGCGGCCTGCCAGTAAGCATGAGTGTTAAGTCGGGCTCCGCGACAATTTCAAACAACATAATGACGGTCACAGAAGCGGGAATTATAACAATTGCTGCCAACCAACCAGGTAATGATAATTACAACCCGGCCACAGAAGTAACGACAAATATAGTAGTTCTAGGAATTACGAGCGATTTGAAAGAGACGATTATCACCAGCGGAAAGCTAATGCCCCGTTATGTGATCACCAATAACTTTGACGCTAAAGAGTATACAGCTAGAGGGCTTCCCCCAGGCATAAAAATCAACAAAAATACCGGAGTAATATCAGGTAAAACAAAGAAAAAAGGAACTTATAATGTGACGATCACGGCCACTAAAAGGGACAAAAATAAAAAGATCCTTCAAAGCGTGCGAGCCGTAAAAGTATTCAAGGTGAATTAGTTTGCTCTAATGCGCCGCAAATGAATTCGCCATTTCTGGTTTGCTCAACCAAGAGTCTTACTTTCACCATTCGCTACGATTTGCCATTTTTTTTGCAACCGGGGTGTAAAATGCTATACAAAGACACCACTTTGACACCGGCTCCGGCAAAGGATTCCTCCAGATCAAAGCCGATCGATCGTTGGGTCTTGATTGAGCGAAACGGCATCAAGCCTACGTTTGACCAAACAATCGATGCGCGTGGTTAAAAAGTGGCCGTTATCCCATGTTTTAATTTTGGTTTTATGGTGATTTCAGGTTTAAGTATCCCTCATGAAACGCCTTTATTCCATCCTCCCAGCACTGGCGCTCTGCCTGCTGGCCTTGCTGGTATTTTGGCGTTCGGGAAAGGCGCCTGAGGGCGGGTCGGCGGGTGAGGATAAAACGGCCATCAGGTCAAAGCCCGTGCGCGGCCTGGCGGATGAGGCACCGATGGGATATCGGCCGCCTGTGGTGAATCGCAAACAGGCGGATCCTCTGGCGGATCTTGCCGATGTGAAACTGCCGCCGAGAACGGATCTCTCGTGGCAGGAGCCCGTGCAGGAGTTGGTTTTTGAGGACTTCCGCCGCTGGACCGATAGCTTGCCCGCTGCGGCGGCTGGCGAAGGGCTGCAAGTGGGCATTGAGCTTGCACAAGGGCGCCGCGAGGCCTTGCTGCGCCTGATCGAAAAAAATCCGCAGCGCGCGCTGGAGCTTGCTGTGCCTTATGCGCTGCGTCAGCGCTTGCCACAAGAAGTCGCCGCACTCTTGGAGCAGCGCGTCGATGGCTCCGGGGACTTGACGGCCGTGGCCACGACATTGGACGGCGACCGCGGTTGCCAAATCGATCGCAAGGTGACGCTGCAAGATGGTCAGGCTTTCGACGCCTTCACCTACGGGCGCCGCAGCGCGATGCCGACCCGCGACCACATCGCCATCCACGGCGTCGCGCTCGATGGCAAACTGGCGCTTTCGGAATTTCCTGGCCGTGTGTTGGGGCCTTTGGAAGTCGCTGCTCGACTTGAGGCGGGGCAATCGATCGGCGAATCGCAGGAACAAACGGGCACATCGGATGGGCCGGTGATCGCCTTTGGCGACGACCGAATGATTCGCTACCCCGATGAAACCCAAGCGGTCGCAGCGCTGCTGCTGGCAGAGGGCGAAGAGCAATCCGGCGCCACTGCCGCCTTGGCCTCGGATCTGGATGGCGTGATCGCCTACAGCCCCATGACCGAGGGGCAGAAAACCTTGCTGATCATCCGCGTCGATTTCACGGATTACGAAGGAGGCAGCGCAACCGACTCCCAACTGCAAACGCTGATTTCCGACATGAATGACGCATACAAGGACATGTCCTCCGACAAGGCGTCCTTCGCGCTGAACGGTCAGGGTTCTGCCATCACTCCAGTTCTGCGACTGCCGAACACGGCATCTTATTACAACAACTTCAGTCGCATCCTCACGGCCGCTCGCACGGCTGCCGCAGCGGCGGG
>Ga0208090_1000048_pt1 | contig 29115 bp, 34 predicted proteins | sample LakMenEpi20Jul12_FD_150718 | JGI IMG/M metagenome (GOLD analysis project Ga0208090, IMG submission 150718) | Freshwater microbial communities from Lake Mendota, WI - 20JUL2012 deep hole epilimnion (SPAdes) | ecosystem: Environmental > Aquatic > Freshwater > Lake > Epilimnion/Euphotic zone ...
AGCGATTTCTTCAGCAGGTGCTTCAGCAGGTACTTCAACTTGTGGTTGAACAACACCTTCAGGACCAACTACTAAATCAGAACCATCCATCAACTTGTATGTACCTTCAGCTAACACTTCTAAAGAACCATCCTCCAAGACTTTTGATGCAACCATTGTTTCTTCATTAATCTCAATCATAGTGCCATCATCTAAAGTTAACTCAGCTAAATAAGTCTTACTTTGGAAAACAAAGTTAACTAGATTTTTTATAAAATTGTTTTTCATATTGTTTATATTATTATAAATTATTATTGTTTGTTTTTTCTGCTTTTTTTTATATAAAGTCTAATATATCTTTCTTAATATGTCTGTTTATTTTTGAACATAAAGGTTGCAAATTACTATAATGATTAAGTTTTATTAATTCTTCTTTAGTATTTGCAGATGATATAGGAATGATATGGTCAATATCCCAAGTTTTATTTAATTCTAAAATACCATCTTTAGGATTACCATGATTATTCCAATTCATCCAAGATTCAAATTGTGATTCTAAATGTTTTTTAAAAGTTTCAAATGAACAACCAAGTATTAATTCAGTTTTAGTTAATTTTTTATAACCATTTTTTTTAATTGAATCATTAACTAAACATCTAATATTTTCTGTTAATTTATATAATGAATCAGATTGTCTTTTTTGTTTTCTATAATTAGATTTTGTTTTATTTATTTTTTCTCTATTATTTTTATCATATTCTTTCATTTGTAAAACTTTTTTTTCTTTATTATTTTCATAATTTTCTTTAGATTTTAAAAGTTTTTCTTCTTTATTTTTTTGATACCAATTTTTTTGATATTCTTTTTGATATTCTTTCCTTGATTCCTTTGTCATAATTTTAAAATTACTACAAATATATATTTTATTTAAATCTTTATTCCTCTGACTGATAAATTCTTTAATTTATTTAATACATTTTGATTATTATCATAGTGTGTATCTATATTTAGTGCAGCAATCTTATAAACTTTTCTAATATTTGAACCTGTTGCAAATACTCTATCACTTGGAATTCCAAGTCTTTTTGCTAATGGTAACATATTTACTTTACTTAGTCTTGCTGATACAATATAAATTTCATCACCTCTTGAAATTCTTTCTCTTACAAGCTGTTGAATTCTTGGATTAGTGAATGTATCATCAAAATCAAAACTTATCTTTCTGAATTTCTCCATATCAAATAGATTTAATTCTTTTAATTTTGATTCTGCCCATCTTTTACCTGCTAAACCACCCCATAATAAATATGAAATAGTACCACATGCTTCCATATCATCAGGATTATAATAAACTTCTGCTCTTGATAAATAAGAATACATTCTTTTAATGGTTTGAACTGATATTTTTTCACCATTAGCTAATTGCTGTCCTCTAACTTTACCAACTAAAGTTGCACAACCATTTTTTACTTTAGCATTAAGTTCAATACCTCTTTTAGCATTGTTACTTACTGCATCAGGATAATCATTATATGATTCAAATTTATCTTTCATCCCATTTTGCATAGCATATTGCTGCTGCTTGACTTGATTCAATTCCATTGTTAATTTCAATACCAACACATCTACCTATAAATTCATCTTTAGATTCACCTGCCATTGGTTTTATTACAAATTCTTCTTCTTGACCTACATAAGAATTAATAATTTGAACATGTCTATCAATAAATGATGAATCTAAAACAATATTAATACTTTGTGAAATTTGATTAATTAAATCTCTAAAATCATCAGCTAATAAAGTTGCTTCATTTACTTCTTGACTTGAGATTGAATTATTTATTCTTGCTTTATTTTCCAATGCTAGAATTGCATCAAGTTGTAAAGCTGCACTTCTTACCATACCTTGGTCATCAATACTTAAATTCATTGAATTAAAAGAATTAAATAATGGTAATGCTTCAACAGCTAACAATGGATATTTTATTTCATAACCATAAATATTAACACCGATTACTGATTCATTTCCACCTGCTTGTGGTTGATTTACACCTTCATTTACACCTTCATTTCCGCCATCGCCACCGCCACTTGGTGGTGTAACACCTTCACCTCCACCTTCACCAATATCATTTAAAGGAGGTGGTAAATCAGAAAATTTAATTTTATCAAATATATCCAATAGTTGTGCCTTTAAAAACCCTCTATTTGGTTGGTTATACATTGGTGTTCCTGCTTTACCTCTTGCAGCACCTTTTGATTGTTGTTTATCAAAGGTTGCAAATATCTTTTGCCAATAATGTTTACAATTTGGACCACCTTTATAAAACCATATATCATAAGTAGAAGTACCATTAGGACCAAAACCTTCATTGACAGCCAAATCATTTGCACCTTTAACTTCTTCATAAGTATATAATCTTTTTAATCCTAACATTTGCTTACAAAAATCTCTTTCAGCATTAGGACCAACATACTTATAAAATGTTCTACCTTTTTTACCTTCTTTTGGTAAGATATCACCTTCAGCATATGGAATTAAAGATGCTTGTGCAAACTCTTCTTGAAATTGTTGTTCAGTTATTCCACAATTAGAAAAATAATCAATTAAAGTATTTTCATAATTCTTTTTTTTCTTTTTCTTACTAAATATAGTTAATAATTTATTTGTAATTGTTACTTCTTGATTTTCAAACTTTTCAGTCTTATAAGAAATATATCCCTCAATTGATAAACCATTTATTTTACCTTCTTTGATTTTTGACCAAACTTCTTTATTATCAACCTTATATGTTGCGAACCAAGTTCCAATAGGCAAATCATTGAAACCATAATTATTAGATTTATCATCATTTGATTCTTTAATCCAACTTTCTAACATTATTATTCCATCAATATTATCTTTATGATTTAAATTTGTTTTATTAAAATTATTATCTTTAGCATATTGATATCTTATCTTTTCAATTGTTTCTTTTGAAAACATTGTGTAAAAATTTCCAACCTTATCATTATATCTAAGAATAAGTTTATCAGGAATCATTACAGGACTAACAATAATTTGTTGGTCTTCATTAAAATAATTAACTATTTTTTCTTCTTCAGAGAATGCGACAAATTCTCTTTCAATTGCAGGTCTATCAACTAATGAGATTAATTGAATTTCATCACCTTCATTGAACATTGCTTCATAAATTGGGATACTCATATTAGTATAAAGTTTAAATTGTACCTCTATTTTCAAGAACTTTAACTCTTGATTGTCCAAGATTAATATCAGTTACAGCTACATATACAGGTCTATTTAAATTAGCAACTAAAAGACCTGTTAATTGTTCATTACTTATTGATTGTGATGTTAATGGTGCAATACTACCACCATCAGCAAAACCTCTTACTCTTGATTGTTCTAATTCATTTATCAATGAACCATATTTTGGAGATTCAGTCATCCATCTTGGAGCAACCCATTCTTTTTCATGAAGTTGAACAGTATGATACATTGGTCTTTCACCTGTTTCATCAGGTCTTAATGTTGATGAACCTGTATAACCACCATCTGCTCTTTTTTTAACAGGAGCATCTTTAACAAACCCACCTTCTGCACTTAATCTAGTTAATTGACCTATTAAACCAAATAGAGTTGCTGCGAATGCAATAGCTGCTGTTGCTCTAATTGCAAGACCAACACCTAATGGTAAGTTTGCTGAAACAGGGTCAGGATTAAATGCTTTTGCAACTGCAAGTGTTGCTGTTGATAAGGCTGCAATTTGATTAACTACTGCTGCTTCTTTTTGAAGTTTAACATTTTGTTTTTCAATTGCAGCTTGTTTAGCAGCATTAGCAGTTTCTTCAGCTTGTAATCTTCTTTTTTCTTTAATTAGATTTTGTGTTGCTTTAGTTTCATTTTCAAGTTGTCTTAATATTTCTGCTCTTTGCGAACCTTGTGCTTCTGCTGCCTTTGCAGTTAATGAATCAATTAATGCAGTTTTTTCATTTATAACTGTATCTAATAAAGTTATTTGTTCTTGAATTTTTGCTGCTTCTTCTTGTAATCTTTCAATTGCAGCTTGATTTTGAGCAGTTAATTCAGAAAATATTTCACCTGTTGCATTTGTTAACAATGAAATAGATTCATTAATTCCATCAATTATTGCTTGTTGTCTTGCAGTTTGTATTGCTAGAATTTTATCACTAGTTTGTTTACCTAATTCTTCTTCAGCTTTATTTCTATTAATAATTGCAATTTGATATGCAGCATCAGTTTCTTTTAAACCTTTTGTTTCAGCTTCAAATTTATCTTTTATATTCTTTTGTTCAATAGCTGCAATTTTTTGAACTGCTTCTATTCTTGCTTTAATAGCTGCATTAGTTGTACTTGGATTATCAGCAATAGCTTGTAAATTTCTAATTTCTTCAGCTTGAATTAATAATGCTAATTCTTGTTGTAATAATTTAATTGTTTCTGATGTTTGTTTATTAGTTTCTTTTTGACTTCTAATAACACCATCAATTGCATCATTATATTGATTTACAGTATTTTTAAGTTCAGGAAATAAAACAGCTAATTGTTTTGCTTGTTCTTTAAGCAATGTTAATTGTTCAACAAGTTTATTAGTTACATTACTATCAATAGCATTTTTAGCTTCATTAGTTAATGTTTCATAAGCAACTTTACCATCAACACCTAATTTTTCAAATAACAATGATACTTGTTCAGTTGATAATTCTAAACCATTTTTATAATCTTCAAAAGCCATTTTAGCTTTTTCTAAATCTCTTGCTTGGTCTTCAAATTTAGCAGCATCAACAGTTCTTGTAATACTTGAAATTAAAACTTGTGTTGCACCTAAAATTTCATCTTTAGTTTTTTGTGCAGAATCTCTAAGTGTTTCAATTTGTTCACTTAATAATTGATTTTGTTTTTCTTTAACTTTTATAAAATTACTATCAGTTGAATTTTTAATTAATTCTTTATTTAAATCAATTTCAGCTTGTAAATTTGTAATAGAAGTATTTCTATTAAGAGTACTAGTTCTTATTTTTTCTTCACCATATTTTTTAATTGCATTTGTTAAAGTTTCAACACTAACAATTGTTTCAGGTGATTGTTTTAATATATCATCAAATATACCTTTGAATGTACCTTTTAAATTTTTTGAAATAAATTCAAGTTGAGATTTAAAATTTTCAAATACAGGTAAATCATTTTGAAATTCAGGACTTTTTAAAGCATTACCAAATGAAAGAATTAAATCAATTCCTTGTTTTAATAAATCATTATTATCTTCTGACCTTTTATTTTGTTCTTGATTTATTTGTTGTTGTAAATTAGCAATTTCTTTTGTAATTCTTGCTTCTTCATTTAATTTTGCAATTCTTACATCTGCTTCAGTTATACCTGCTTTTGTTAATTCATTTTGAATTTGAAGTTGTTTATTTAAATTAGTTGCAATTATTGGTAATTGTTTTTCTTTTGGTATTATAAGGTCATAAAAATCATTTAATTTATCAAGTGCTTCATCACCTCCTGTAAATCTAAGAATTGATGTTTTACTTTTAAAATCATTAACTAATGGTGTTAAATCTTTAATAGTTCTTTCAAAACCAATTTTAAAATCATCTATATCTTTAGTAGTTAAAACACCTCTCTTAACATTATCTGCAATAATACTTCTTAATCTATTTTGTTCCAATAATTGGTCTTTAACAGCTTTAGTTAAATCATCAAATTCTTTTCTATCTGCTGCGCCAATAAGTCCTTTAGTAAATTTTGCTGCTTTATCTTCAAATTCTATTATATCTTTAGTTGATATAATTTTTCCTAATATATTAGTATTTGAATCTTTTACTTGATTTAATTGGTCTTGTAATGTTGATACAACAGCTTGTGCTTTTTGTAAATTTGAAACTTGTTTTAATTCAAATTGTGTATTAATATCATCAAGTTTTTTTGTTGTTGTTTCTTGAGTTTTTGTAATTGATTCAGATATTGATTCTATTTGATTATTTAATCTAGCAGTAGCAGCATTGTCAATTAAACCAAATGTTAATGTTGATGCAAAATTTCTAACTCCATCAAAAAATGGTTGCCATGCTTTAAATATACCTGCTCCTGCTTCTTTAATCTCATCAAAATTAACAATCAATGCTGATACTGCTGCAACTAATATACCTATACCTGTAGCGATTAAAGCACCTCTAACAGCCAATCCTGCACCTTTAGCTGATATACCAACAGCATTAAATCCTTTTGATAATGTATTTAAAGTTGCTGCAACAATTTTATTCTTTGAACCAAATGCATCAATAATACCTGTCAATGCTTGTTGACCTTGAATGATTGCACTAATCTGTGTTTCAAGTTTTTGAAGTTCTTCAGCAGTCTTACTATTCTCATCACCAAATGCTTGAACTGATACTGATGCAAATGCAAATGCACCACCTACTGCACCTACAATTCTACCCACACCTTCAAATTTTTCAGCAATTGTAAGGTCAGCAACTGATTCATCAATGACTTTTAATTGAGTATTAACACTTCTTAATGATGATTGTAATGAATCATATGCTTCTGTTCCAATTACTGCTTGTTCAAATGCTTGATTTAAAGCATCTTGTTGGTCTTTTAATTCACCAACTGATTGAGCATTCTGATTGATTAATTTATCAAGAGTTACTAATTCTTGAGTTCCATTAATCTTAATAGTAAACTGTGTTGTATTATTTGCCATAGTAATATTATAAAGTTATATGTAATCAGTATAAGATACTTTTTTAACTACCTGTACTTTTCCAATTTCGGTTTCAGGATTGTAACCAGTTATTCCAATTAATATATATTTATCATTTAAATAATTTAATTCAACAGGTCTATTAATATATTCATTGAATTTATGTCTTGGAATATATGAATCACCTTCAATAATATTTGTTCTATTATTTATTAATGTATTATATTTTCTATAATAGTTAGCATAGATATTTTTTAAATCATATTTATCAGGAAATTCAGCATCTAAATAAAATAATCTATCAGAAACATTTATATTCCAATCTGATGTAATAAAAAAGCCTGTATCACTTGTAAGCATTCTTGAGTCTGTAATTTTAGTATCTAGTATTCTTGTTACTAAATCCCAATCTTGGTCTGTATTGTATTGACCAATAAATTTTGAACCCCAAAAATATGAACTTGAATTAGGTATAACATTAGTATTTGAAATTCTTGCAACATAATATTGTCCAAAATATTCAGCACCATCACCTGCATTATAAGTACTACCTGAATCCCATGCAGGAAAATTAATTACATCCGATTGATTAATTGTTAACCTATCTAATGCAATTATATCTGCTGATGCAATTGACATAATATTTTGAGTTATTGAACTAAATCCACCTGAATTAAATCTATATGAAACTAAAAATGGTCTTGTTGCTGATGGTGAAAATAATAAATTAATATCAGTTCCTCTTGTCTTTAAGTAATCATATTGATTTTGTGCTATTAGTGGGTCTTTCCTATCATAGGTATATTTTAAACTACCTATTGTTACATAATCTTTAATTGCTTTATTATCAATTGATATTAAATTAAAATCATCAACCTTTAAAAATTCATCCAATGTTAATAAATAAACTGTTTTAGTATATTCAACATAATATGGATATAAACCAAACATATTTATAAAATTCTTTACCCAATCCAATGTAGTAACTGATGGTAATATTTTTTGAATATCTAATTCATATGGTAAATCAGGATAATATATATGACATACTTGAAATGGTGTTGCAAAGTCAGGACCACTATCACCAACTGTTCTACCATATACATAAATAAAATCACCAACATTGAAATTATCAGTCCATGATAAAGTTGCTGAAGATGTTGCTGATGATATTAAATTTTGAATTTCACCATCCTTACCATTTGATACACCGATAAATATATTTTCTGTATTTGTTCTTGCTGTTATATCAATTGTAATTTTACCTTCATGAAAAACAGTATAAACAATTCCATATCTTGGATTTGCTAATTCATAATTTGCATAATCAAAATTTATTATTCTAAGATACCTCTCAGAATTAACTTCATTTTCTCCTAATGTAAATTTAAATGTTCCAACTCTACCCCAATTCCAAGGAAATTCACCATTGCCACAATATGGAATAATAGTTTTTTCCAAATCTTGGAATACATTTGATTCAACATTTAATCCATAATAATTAAAAACATTCTTAATTGAATTAACAAGATAATAACATGGTGGTATATCTAAAAAAGTAAATCTATTTAAATTAGCACCTGCTGTATTAGAAGCATAATTACCTGTTATATCATTTAATGCTTGTCTATATGAATATGTATTATAATTACCTCTTGTAATAAATGGAAAATTAATATCATTATTTAATGATGTACCTGTTCTTGCTAATTTTTGCAACCATCTAAAAGGTCTTGTCTTTTCATCTATATCAGGAAAATTAACTGTGAATCCTGTTATCTCATTTACTCTATCATCAGTATTAAAATTCTTTGTCCAATTTAAATTATCACTTACAATTTGACCTCTAAAATTAGTTTCAGTTATTTCATCTAAATAAAATATACCTCTAATAATTTCATTATTTAAATATGATAAATTACAACTAAATTGATTCTTTTTAAATTTATCAATCACATCATATTCACCAACATAATTAAATGTTTTATTATTATTAGCACTTCTTGGAATATTTAATGTATAAGTAAATGCAGCATTTCTTGCTAATGGATTAATTGTGTCAATAGCATTATATGACAATGCAACATTAAAATTAGTTGGTAATTGTACATTATTATTTTCAATTTGTAAACTATACATATTTAAATTGATTTTTGACTTATATCTTTTATAGCAATTCTATATTCAATGTTTAATACCCATTGATTTGTATTTTCAGTTTGTTGAAAATCACTATCTGTTATTATAACTTGTTGATAATAATCACTAATTCTAGTTGATGAATTATTTGTTTCAATATAATATACTCTTGATGATTTAATTAATTGATATAACCAATCATACTCATCTTGTGAATTAACTATTGTCCTAACTTTAAATGATTGCTCAATTGAATTTTGAAACATCTGCTCATAGGTTGTTGAATTATCAATTAATCCACTTGCATCAGTTGATATTAATATCTCTTCTCTATTATATTGAGTTGTTAAATCCTCAATGAAATCATAATAATCCCAACCACCTAAATCATTTAAAAACATGAATGGTTTAACAATTTGATAATCACAAACAAAATCAATATCATATTCAAATTCTTCAGAATAGTTTCTAATATAATAAGTATCATCAGCAGTTTTCATAAACCAACCAATGGCATATCTAATCTTTTCAGTTGATGTTGTTGCACTCCATACTTTAGGGTCTAATTCAACATGATATAAACCATTGTCAATACCTTCTAAAGTAGAAGCATTCCATTCCCAAGGATAATAAGCTGAATCTGACCATGTATCTGACCATTGACCATTTTCATAATATTTTGTTCTTACAAAAAATCCTTGTTGAAGTACAAGTGAAGATGTATCACTACTTATATAATATTCATAAGGTGCAACAAACAATGATAATGTATTTTGTTTATATGTTATTGCTGTTGTATTAAATTGAGCAAGATTATATTTTAATGATGTATCTTGTCTTGGTCTATCAGTTAAGAATTTAATTTGACTATATTCATTTATACCATCATCTAATAATATTTGATTTTCTGTTGTTGATGGTAAAAAGTCAGTTCTAATTATATTACCATTGCTTGAACCTGTTGTTACTAAATCCAATGATGGGTCATAAAATGAATTATTGATATCTAAATAAACTTGTGAATAACCATACCCTGTATATGAAACATTGTATTGTGTAAAATAATTTAATAATACTGTAATAAAGTTTTCAACTGTTCCTGATAATTGAGTTTCAATTTTAAATACTTTATCTCCATCATTATATGTTGATGCTGTAAATACAACTGTTTGAGTTGCATCTTGTAATGAAATACTTTCACCAACATCTAATTGATATTTAAATAATAATTGAGTTCTACCATTTATTTGAACACCTGATAATGCAATATTTGATGTATCTAAAAGATAATATGGTCTTGTTTCTTGAAATGTTAAATTTCTTGCTGCATCCCAATACCATGTATTTTCAATTGCATCTAAACCATTAACAGTCATTGGAAATTTTCTAATACTTGTTACACCACCTAATTCAATATCATAACTTTCAAAAAATTCTAATCTTAAATTATTTAAACTATTTTTATCTTGTTGAAATATAGTTACTGTAGGTTGAATATTTGGTTCTGTTGTTCTTGATACTGATTGAAGAATTGGTGCTATATTAAATATATAACTATTGTTTGGTTGATATGTTTTATAAACAGTTGCTTGTAATCTATTTGCTAAACCATTGTTTGTAACACCTGTTAATGTATCCCAATTAAATAAATTTTTATTATTATTTGAATATATATCAACCCATAAACTATAATTATTTAATGTCTGTGCTGAATAACAATAATCAGGAACAGTTTGAATAACTAATTGAATAAATGCTGATGTATCTGTTGAGAAAATAATTCTATCAAGTGTATATGCAATATTATGTGTTAATGTTAAATATGCTATATCTGTTATACTATCATATGATGTTATTATTTGATATGAATCAAAGATTGGATTATTTTGAATTGCTTCCTTTACAAAGAAAATAAATTGGTCATTACTACTAATTATTGATGGGTCAGGAATTTGATTTTGTGATGGATTTATTGAAATCTGAAATTTAACATCATTCAAAATAAAAAAATTATTTCCACCTGATAAACCTGATAAATCAAATGAAAATTCAATGCTGTAATATTGTATTGGTCCTGTACAATTTTCGGTAAAGAAAGAACTTACTTGTATTGGTGAATATACAGGATTTATATATCTGCCAAAATAAAGGTCTGTATTTATATCATTCATATTATTTAGCTTTTATAGTATTTGGTTTAATTTTAAATATTGCTGCTGATGTCTTTCCAACCTCATCATTGATGTTAATAAACAAACTATCAATGATTTCTTGAATTCCACTTTCAACATTATCTTTATAAAGTTTATCAATTTGTTGAAAACTCTTTTTTAAAATATTTCTTGGTCTAATGCCAATATTATAAATACTTCTTTGAATTACAAATGCAAGTTGATTTAATGTCATTGATTTAAATTGACCTTTTGCATTTCTTGGTCTAATCTTTTTTCTTTTAATCCATTTTAAAATAATTTGAACAGGTATCTTTCTTGCACCTGCTCTTCTACCACCATCTAAATATTTTAAATAATCTAAACCTTCAACTTTTATTGTTGGTGTTGAATCATAAGTAACCATCATTGAATTATATAAATCAGATGAATTATTTAATCCTTTAAATCTTTTTCCTGATTGTGAAATATATGGTTGTTCTAATTGAAATAATATAACATTCAATAAATCAGTTGCAAAGTTTTTAATTATATCATCAACATTAACCATATACTAAACATCTATTTTCACCACTTGCTGTATTAACTGTTAATTCAATTCTCCAACCTTGTGAGTTATCTTGCTCATAATCTAACAATGATAAATAACTTACATCTGTAATGATACCTTGATATAATCTTAATATCTCTTGTCTTAAATATTTTACAATGTTTCTACCTTCAGCTAACATTGAATCTCTCAATGTATCTTTTGCATCTTTAGTTGAATCCATATTTAATTGGTCCAATACTAATATTGCAATATTCCAATTCTCTTGGTTTGGTTGATTATTATTTATAACAACACTAATTAAATAATCTTCTTCTAAAAAAAGCAATGGATAAATCTCATCACCTTCATTGGGATATTCAAATGATTTACCACTTTGAAATGTATTTATTGTGGATGCTGTGAATGTTGGAATGTCATTCAATATATCTTTTAAGTTTTGAATTGTCATAATATAATTATAAAGTTTTATTTAGATTTGTATTTTGTTTCAATCGCAGTATTGATTTTACTTTCAATGATACTTCTTTCATTCTTGATTGACAAGGTAAATAAACATGTATATAAGTCCATCCTATTAACATCATTAATCCTAAGAACATCTCCATTAGCAAGGTCATATACCATTGAGGACCATCCCCATTTTTGATTGTGGGATTCCCAATAACCTGACCATTCTGATTTTGGGAATTTAGCATTGAATACACTTGGGAAAGTTCTTTCAGTCTGTCCTTTTTTTTTAAAAAATATGATGTGTATCCATACACTATATCAAGACTTAGATTCTCAATGATAGAAACTCTCTCAGACAACTCATTGGATGTGGATGGGTATGAATGGTCAACTCCATTAATTGAAGAGCATAGTGCCATTATATACTTGGTCATTGTCCAATAGTTCTCTTGGTTATCTGAAATATAATAATCTAAATCTACCCATTGACCAAATGAGAGTTCATTCATTTCTTTAATTAATTTATAATTAATATTATTGACATTGAATTCAAATACATCTTGATTGATATCATCTGTTGTTAATTGATAAAACCATTTTAAATCATTCATTGCATTTGTAACAGTCTTAATATCTTTTGAATAATATAATTCATCATAATCCATATTACATAGAATAGCAATCTCTTTTAATCTTCTTTCTTGAGTTGTTACATTTTCATCAATGTCAGCAATTAATTCTAATTGTTTTAATTTAATGTCTTTTAATTCTTTAGGTATTTTCATTTTAGTATATTTTCATTTTTACAGGTGCATTCTTTTTAAATGAATGTAAGGCATATCGCATTGCATCCATACCATCATCATTTAATTTTATTGGTTCATCACTTATTTCATTTTGTTTTTCTTTCCAAGAATATAATTTATATTCATTTAATAAATTTATTGAGGATGGTGTTAAATATATCTTCTTTGATTTAAGTGTATTAATTCCATCACTAACATCTTTATTTGCTTTGTATGTTCTATATTTCCATCTTGATAATTCTTGCATTATCTCAGGTCTTGCATAATCACAATAAATTCTAACATCCTTTGCTACTTGTTTCTTTTCCATTAATTGAACTAAATCAGTTGAAGTTAAAAATGATTCATATATAATTTCATCAAAGTAATACTCACCATCATCTTCATACATTGCTACCAATGCTGTTGGGTGATTATATCCAAAGTCAATGCCATAACAAACTAAACTACCTTTAACATCACTTATTTGAAAATGAGTATAAACCCTTTTATGTGTTATTGGAAATTCACCAAGACAATATATTCTATAATAATTATCATCAACATTAATCAATGCTTCAATTTCTTTAATCTGTTCTCTATTTAAAAATGTATTATCTTTATATGTTGATTTTATTAATATTGTTTTTTCAGCTTCTCTTTCCATTAAATCATTTATCCATGATTCTTCACTTGGATTAAAGTCAATGATAACTTTTTTCATTGTTCTTATATTCAATTGAATAAAGGCTTCAAATGGAATCTCATTGGCTTCATTGATAAATATTACATCATGCTTTTTACCTCTTAGCTTCTGTGGTTCATCAGTTGAAATAAATGATATTCTTGAACCTGTTGGAAATCTATAAACATTGTCAGTCTTATTGTGATTGTTTTCATCATATAATTTTAAATCATTCATTACCTCTACAAAGTCTTTTAAAACTGAACCTCTAATGGTTGGTAACGATTGTCTAATAACTGATACATTCTTACCTGCATTGGTTAAACAATAATAAATTAATAATTGAACAATGGAATATGTTTTACTTGACCTTGTTCCACCTTGATTAATAATAAAGCGAATATTATTATCATTGAATGCATCAAGGTTCTTTGTAAATATAGATGTATGTCTAATCTCCAATTCAGTCATTGTTTTTTAATCTAATAATAACTTTCTATCTGATGGTTGAACTTCAATTAACTTAACTGTTTTTAATTCCAATTGATGTGTTACTTGTTGTCTTTCTACATAATGACCTTTTAACTTACCAATGTCTCTTAATATTTCTTTTGCTAAATTAGTATTGTTTTGTTCAATAGCATCCTTATATAATTTTTCAAATCTTTCAATGTCAGTTTTTAAATCTTCTCCAAAATTAATAATACTTCTTTCATCAATTTCTTTTCTTGAGTCTGCCATTAATTCATATGCATATGCTTTTGTATAATTTAATTCATTAACTATCCAATCCATTATCATTAAGTTTGTCCAACCATCATTGATTCTTTTTTTAATTATCTGATTTATAATATCTTCTCTTTTAAATGTATGTCTTTTACCTGTCTTTGTCATAATTCGGTGGGTTTTAGGTTGTTATGAAAAAAAATATATGTTATTGGTTTTCAGCAAGATATGATTCAAAAGCTGATTTAATTCTTATTAAACAAGTTGCACAATTAGATGCTTTCATCTTATGACCTGTGATTTGATTATATAAATCAAACAATGATTGTTTTTGCATTGCTTGTCTTTTTACAAAGAATTTATCATACATTTCTTGTACTTGTTCTCTCATAATATTATAAAGTGTTTTGTAAGTATAGGTTATATAATTTTTTAATTGTTTCATCTTCTTTTAAAAGATTGGATATTTTATTAATTGAATATTCAATCAATGTTCTTCTCATACCTGTTGCATTGGATATTTGAATTACTGTCATTTTATTATAAAGATAGAACTTAAATATTGAAACATGAATTTCTTTTATTTCTTGATTATCAATTTTAGCTTGAAGATATTTAAATGTTTCATCAAAGAATAAAGACTTACCAAGTTCTTCTATTTCATTTTTAGTTGAGTCATCTTCAAAATCAATATTTAATTCATCAATTGAAACCAATTGTACTTTGGCTTGTTTTTTATATTCTTGCTTAATGAATGATGAAAATGAGAAATAAATATAATTAAGCATTTTCTTTTCAGTATCTAAATCATAAGTCTTATTAATATTATTTAAGAATGTATTTGATATTGATAAATATACTTGAGACATTATTTCTTCAGCTTGTTCTTCAGACAAGATATATTTGAATCTTCCATGAGACTTTATCTTTGAATAGTTATTTTCATATACTTGAATAAAGTATTCATATGTTGGTTTTTTCTTAGACATGGTTTTCATAAATGTAAGTTTCAATTGATTCAGTAATGTACATACTGATTATTGTTAATGGTATGATGCATATAATTGAATATCCTGCAATCAATAAAGTAATCCAAGTAAAATGTCCACTAAGACAAAAGGAACAGTTTAAAACCTTTGAAAAGAAGAATTTAAATATTGATACATCTTCAAAATATCTTGGATAATCAAGGTTATTGTTTTTTTTCCATTCTTGTATTTTAGTATTGAATAATGTAATACTAAGTGTGAAGTAAATTATTATTGGTAGTGTTACTAAGTATATCATAATATGTTTAATAAGTTTTGCATTTCATAATTGTTATTTGCATAAACCAAGTATAATTGATTTAATAGGTCTTTGTTTTCATCCATAATCTTTTTATATTCAATATATATTTTTTCAATTGGAGTTTTTTCAATATCAATGATATGTCTTTGTTGATTTGAACCTGTTCTTCCAATATAGATTTCAATATTTTTCTTTTTAAATTCTAATTCCATTATATTCATTAAAATACAATATCCTTCTTCTTCATTGACAGGAACATAATTAATATAATATGGAATTGATTGCATTTTTTCTCCTAATTTAATCAGGTTATCATATTTTGATGTTTCAATAAATAATCCATCATTTTTAATATATTGAAAAGTATATGGCATCTTTCTTATTTTAGCATCTGCGACTATTTTAGTTGTTGATGAAATAAATGTACAATCATATCTTTCCATTGAATTTATTCTTGTTGTTTTTAAATTAAAAATATTTGCTTTATTATTCAAAGCAGCATTTAATATTAATCTTTCTTGTAGTTCCTCTACAATAATTGATTTTTGTTGTTTGGTTTTTTCTATTGTTCTAGCCATTTTTTTAAGTCTTTTTATTTATATAGTGATAAAAAATTAAAGTGTATAAAAAAAGCACCATTTTCAGGTGCTTTTAGTTAAAATAATTAAAATATATTTATTTTATTATAAATAATGTAAATAATATTAATAAACCTATATTTTTATACATTGAATATTTTTTAAATTGTTTTTCTTCTTCTTTATATTTTATTGTTTCTAATATGCAATTATTATATTTATATTCTAATGTATCAATGTAATTTGTTTTATCTAATATAATTGAATCCTTTAAATCAAGATTTTGTTTTTGTTTTAATATAACTGTATCTTGGTCCTTAATAATAGATTTATATATTGGTATCTTTTTCAATTGCAATGAGGTCATATAAGCCTGTCTCTTGTCAAGACATATCAATGTATCAGATTTAAATTGAATGGCTCTTGGAGCGAATGTGATAGGTAGAATTGAATCCTTAGATAGGGATTGTCCTCCACAATTTAACGATAGAGTCAACACTAATATCGGAATTAATATTTTTAATATCTTCATTTACTTTTTGTTTATTTTCTTTTATTCTATCTTGGTATTTTATTATTGTATTATTATTAACTTTAATTATTGAATCAAATTTATGTATTCTTAATGTATCATATCTTGTAATTACAAAAGCATTATTTTCAGGATGATTCATATCTTCAATACTACATTTAATTAATATTAATGCAAATAATAAAAATATCATTATCCAATTGTTGTTGAATTCAAAACCTTGATTATTCATAGTTTAATTTACAAGTTTTATAATATTCAAAATTCTCAGCACTTATATAAGCAAAATTATCTAAATCATTTTTCCATATAATATTAACTACTAATGATAAAAATTCCAATTCATTTATAAAGAATGTATCATTAATAACCATTGAGATTTCATTCATATTCTCTTTAGTCTTTATTTTGAATTCTAATACATGATTATAATCTTTAGTTAATATAGTACTTAATATCCAATTGATTAAAAGTTCTAATGATAGTTTTTGATTTATAACACCAAACACTTTTAACATTGCATCTGATAAATCATATTCTTTATTTAAGTATGTATAGTAATGCTCATCAATAGATATTCCATAAGCATTAAGCATATCCAATAGCATTTGATAGACAATGGGATAATCTGATTTAAAATTAATATATGTGACATTGGGTTGCAAAAGTTCTAAGGTCATATAAATATAAAGTTGAAAATAAAAAAACCCTACCAACAATGTCAATAGGGTTTCCAACAGAAGTAATTACTTGGGATGACTAAAACCCAAGACATGCAAAGGGAATTACCGATTCTCTTTTACAATACAAATATAGTGTATTTATATTATAAAGTCTAATTTATCTTTCTTAATATTTCTATTTATTTTTGAACATAAAGGTTGAAGGTTAGTGTAATGATTTAATTTAATTACTTCTTCTTCACTTGTTGCAGATGATACAGGAATAATATGGTCAATATCCCATCCATAATTTAATTCTTTATTATACATTCCATAATTATCCCAAGACATCCAAGATTCAAATTTTGATTCTAAATGATTTTTAAATTCTTCAAATGTACAACCTAAAATTTTAAATGTTTTAGTATTTTTTGAATAACCATTATTTCTAAATGTTTGTAAAATTAAACATCTAATATTATTTTTAATTATATTAATTGGATTTTTAATTCTTGTTTTATATTCTTTTTTATAATTTCTTCCTTTTGGTATCATTTTAGGTTTTTTATTTTTTTGATAATATTCTTTTGCTTTTAAAGAAATTTTTTCTTTATTATTTTCTCTCCATTGTTTATTATTATCATAATATTCTTTTGCTTTTAAAGAAATTTTTTCTTTATTATTTTCATAATAAATTTTATCATATTGTTTACTATATTCTTTTGTTTTTTCTTTATTTTTTTCTCTATATTCTTTCATATAGATTTTATTTTCTTCTTTTGTTCTCATAATTATTTATTTCTTAAATATATTTCAACTTTAGTGTTATCAAAAAAACTTACTATTGATTCTTTAATTAATTTACCTTTGAATGCAATCATTGGATTTAATACCCAATACTCTTTCTTTTCATCTGTATGAACTTTAATTTGAAGATAAACACCTTGTCTAAATAAATTATCAAAGTATTTCTTAACTTGATTTTTTCCAATATTAAATCTTTCAGATAATTCTTTAATAGTTGAATCATTATTTAATGGTTTTAAAGCATTAGTTTCAAATTCAGTCATCTGAATCATATCATAAATGATTTTTATTTCATTGTTATTAAATACATCATTGAAGAATGGTAATAACCTACAGTTAACTTTAGCAAAATTATCTTGCATACTTAATCTTGTTCCTTCTTTTAATTTAGGTCTAACTTTTTTATGTATTTGTTTTACTTCTCCTGTGTTTAAGTCAATCTTAGCAGGGATTTCATTGTGAAGCAGTCCGAACTGCACTTCATAATCATAATTTTTTTGCATGTTTCTATTTTTAAATAAATAGTCATAATTTTTCTGTTATTGTTAAAATTTTAATAAATATATAAAAAAATTTAATAAAAAAAATAAATATTCTATTAATGAAAAACCTAAGTAATTGAATTCTAGAGTTTTAATCAATTAAAATAAATAAAAAAAAAATTATAAAAAAATTAAAATATTTATTTATTTCAATACTTAGAGGTTAAATACTAAATTAACAGCCTTCAGAATGAAGGTTGTTAATCCTCATACAATGATTGAGTATAGAATGATAGAGTATTCTATGAATGATGTATCTTTTTTTCTTTATTTTTGTTTTTCTTTTTTAGTTGCTTTTGATTGATAGTTCATTCAATAACCTTAAAAACTAAACTTAATGTATGAAAGTTCATTCAATCTAAAGTTATTAATATTCAACTTTTAGAATATTCAAATAAAGGTTTTGATGCCAATCAAAACAATAAAATCTCAACCTAAATAAAAATATAATAGTAGATAAGAAGAGACAGTTTCTAACTATTTGATTATCAATTTATTATAAATTAGTTTTTCCCTAAAAGGGGAAGATTCTTCCCTAATAAGAGTAATATTCCCGACAAATCCTCAATATTGCCGACACTTTATTGTCGCAAATATTTATTTGCGACATATATTTATGTAAAATATTTTCATTATTTTTTGTAATATACCTTAAAAGTAAATATTTTTGACTATATATTAAAAACAAACAGATTATGAAAAAAATACAAAAAAATCCTTACTCTACATTTGCTTCTCTAATATTAGAGAAAGAAAACTTAGTTGAAAAACTTAACAATAAACAAATTGAAATCTTAAAGAAGACTGAAAAGTCAAAAATTAAAACAACACAAGAAAAAGCTATGTTAACAAGAACTCTTAATAATGTACATAAGATTTTAAATAAATTATATTAATATTTATGAATAACATATATCAATCATTTAATATCCAAAAAGAAATCAATGAAAAATTTGATTCTTTAATGAAATCAGGAAAGATGTCTTTAACAATTACTTTAGAAGAATCAACTAAAAGAGGAAATGTTGATATAACAGAACCACATGATGAAGATATATTACAAGCAAAAAGAAATGAATACTATATTAATAAAACTTATAAATGTAATAAATGTAAAGAAATTAAATCAAGACAAGAATTTTTTCATCTTGCAAAAAATGGTGAAGGTATATCACATAAATGTAAAACCTGTGAAATGAAATATTTAAATCATTCAAAAAAGAAAGGGTAGTTAAGCTATCCTTTTTTATTTTATATTGATGCAAGTTGGAAGTGCATCCCATCAAACCTTGAAGTCCAATTACCACCCCAATCAAAATTAGCATCTGTAAAACATTTTACAAAACCTGCACTTAACTTAGGTTGTTTACCCAATCCATTTTCAAATGCATTAACATCAATGGCAATACCCCAACTATGCAAACTCATTGAATTTAATCCTCTTTTCTTGCGGATATTAAAGCAACCATCATAAGTCTTCAACTCATTAACAAAGCCTCTCTCAATAAGATTTTCAAATGCATTTTTAAGGGGTAATACAAGGTCTCTGTTGCAATATATCTTCTTAGGTATAATTCCTATCTCAAGTTCAGTTGGAACATCCCACAAGACCATACAAGGGTTACTTGCTGATGGTTCTCCATACTTCCTTAAACATTGCTGACTTGTTACCATTTTATCCTTGACCTGCATAAGGTTTTTTATACTTCTTTGAACCTTTATTTAAACTATCTGATTTAGCATGTCTACCCAATGATGATTTTGATTTGGGTTTAAATTTATTTTCAACTACTTTACCTTTTGCCATAATTATACTTTTGTACTATTTTTTCCTCTTGATAAGAAATCAGTTAATTGAGAGAATAAACTAAAACCAAGAATAAGATTAATATTTTCATCAATTGATTTAAATTCAGTTAATAATATAAAACCACCAACTATTTTATGTAAATCCATTGGTACTTCAAAAATAAATATGTTTGAATAATAAACAATAAGTATAACTGAAATATATATTAATATCTTTGGTATTGTTTGATACATCTTTCTTGATGTAATTGGAATACCTTTTTTCCAAGCATTATAAACAGCTAAACTAAAATCAATAAATACTGCTGCGACAATAATTAAAACAATTGCTTTCAAAGGTGCAATAACACCTATAACACTTGCAACTATTGAATTGAGTAAAGTGATAAATTTATTCATTTTAAAAGTATATTCCTCCTAAATTTTTTCTATTATTTGAATTACAAGTATCTTCTTGGATATCATTAACATAATAAGTTGACTTATTATCATTCAAAAACCCAATTAATAAAGTTTTTACATTATTACCTTTACTATAGATATCATTTCTAAAGTATTGTAATTCATCAAGTGATATCGGTTCATAATCTCCACCTCCTGTTCTTCTAATTAATCCTGAATTTGCGATTTTAATTGAAAAATAAGGGAATGCTTCATAAATTGTCTGATAAGCCAAATAAGGCTTACAGTAAGCCAATAAATTTGAATATGAATTACCTGTAAACCCTGACTCAGTATAGCCGCTATTGGCATTAAAATCATTAATAAGACCATTGTACAAGTCAACACCTAATGTAGGTCTCAAATAAAAGTCTTGAGTCTGTAAAATAAATGCATCAAGATTAATATCAGCTACCAATTGTTGAACAACAGTAGTATCTTTAATATATTGCTGTGTAATTAATTTAGTTGAAATATTCATTTTATTGATTAACTATTGTTTGTTCTTGATTATTGGTATTATTAACTTGAGTTAAGTCATAATTTGTTGGTACTAATTCAATATTACCAATATTCCAATCAGAATTATTAAAGATTGTATTTAATGCATTAACAACTGTATTTCTTAAAGGTGAAATAACTGTTCTATCAAATAAATCATAAGAAATGCGAATTTCTTCACCACTTGAAAATGCACCTTGAGATGGTAAACCGCCAATTGAAGGATTTGTAACTTGATGAGCAGTTAGGATACTTTGTTTAATTTGTTCCATTTGAGCAAGGTAAACATTATCTTGCATTACAGGTGTAACAAACTCTATATCAGGTGTTGTTTCAGGATTTTCTCCTGCTAAAAGTAACACACCACCTGCATTATCAGCAGATTTATACTTTGCTTCAAGTTGAGATTTAAATAGTCTATAATCTTCATCAGGCATTTGTGCTTTTAATTTAATAATCATAGTTGGACTATAATTATTTTGAAGATTTCTTAAATGAAATAGTTGAACTTCATGTTCAGATAAGATACTTTCCATTGCAGCAATATAAGATGGGTTAGGATATCTATCACCACCTTTAAGTTCTTTCATATAAACAAATGCACTTACATCTTGAACTGCATTAATATCATATAAATCATAAACTTTTTTTCTATTTTCTTTTAATGCTGTATTTTTCCAATCTCTTGAAAAGATAATTTCTCTTACATCACCATCATCATCAATATCACTTGAAAATCTAACACCTGAATAATCTAAGTTATCAACATGAATAAATCTTGTATCAAGACTTCTAACAACTTTCATTGAAAAACCACCAAATAAAACTAAATCAAATGCAATATTTTCAGCAATTGTATTTAAGTCTTTATTTCCAAATTTTAAATATTCTTTATAATTTTCTTCATTCTCAACTTTTATACCTTCACCCATAATTCCATTCACTTTGGTTTTAACCAATGATTGGTGAGTTGGTGAATTATAATATGCTTGAAGTAACTTATATGGATAGAAATTATCAACCCCATAAAAATATATACCATTAAATTTTGGAGATACATTTCTTGGTATTGTTAATTCATTTGCTATGCTACTAAAAAATTCTTTTGCCATACTTGTATAAAGTGTAAATTAAAATGATTACATCCAAGTTACAATTCTTGCACTTGAATAATTATTGAATCTTTCATAGATGTCTGCTCTTTGAATTGATTGTGTTGACATTGAATCAATTGATATTTGATTTGCAGCAATTACTTCAATAAAGAAATCAGCTTCACCCATTGCACCTTCAAATGATGAATCAACATATTCACCTGTTGCAGGGTCAACCAATGTATCATTGATTGCTTTTAGGGTAAAAATATAATCAGGAATTAAATCATATTCAACTCCATTTTTAAAATGTTTAACTAAAACATTTAAATCTACATATTTTTGGTCTGATGGTCTATGCTCATCAGTTTGAATACCTGCTCTACAGGCTTTTCTTGTAATTGTATTATCAAGAGGATGATTTGAGATGTTTATTAAATTCATAATTATATATTGTATTTTATTTTGAAGTATTCATTTAAATTATTTACTTGGTCTTGAGTTAAACATACTCCATCAGATAATATCATTTCAAGAAATTCTGAACCATCTGCTGAAGTAGTACCACCACCTGAAGCAATACTATAATTAAAATACATTGGTACTGTATTTGATGTTAAAACTATTGGATGTGTAGTGCCTGTTGTTGTTGCTCTTCCAACTAATTGTTCATTATGATAAAAAGTAAGTGTACTTGCTGAATCAACAGTAAATGTTGCTATATTATATCCTGTTTTTCTGAATGCAAGTGGTGTAAATATAACTTGAGAAAATGGTCCACTACCAAAACCAGCACCTGCTTTAAGATTTATAGTACATGCATTACTAGAACTATTAACAAAAAATTGTATTCCTTGTTGAAATCCTGTATTACTAGAACTAATTGCAACAACCTGTGATGCTGTTGTAGATGCTCTATAAACAACACTATAAGTCATTGCACTTGCACTATCACTTATTGTTAATGCACTTACTGTTCTATAAACACCTAATGGACCTCCACTTTTTACTATTAAATTTTTATTTGAATTAATATAATTTTGTCTCCAAGAAGTTGTACCTGATAAAACTGATGAGACACTATATAAATCATAATTTCTACCATTACCTGTACCTTTATTTCTAATACTTCTAATAACTTGATTGTTAGTTATTGTAGTGGTAAAACCTGTATCAGAAAATAATCTAGATTGGTCATTAAAATCATACCAAATAGTTAATTTATTTCCAAATATTTGTTGTGGATTTAAAGTACTTGTAGGTATTGTAGAACCTTGTGATGATATAAAATAATCTCCTAGTGCTTTAAACATATTAATTCAAATATTCTAATGTTGCTTCATTTATTGTTATTACATTATTTCCACTTGCTGTTCCAAATTGGAATGTAAAATCAAATGCTCTATCACTTGTTGTATCAAGTGTAACAGAACCTAAATTATTTAAACCAACAAAACTATTTCCATCAGGATTTGCTCTTAATAATTTATGGTCAGTATTTAAACTACCACCACCAATAACAGTTCCTGATACACCTTGAGTTCTTATTGTAAATGAAGATTCAATAAAAAAGTTATTTGGTGAAGAAATACTATCATGTAAAGAAAATCCTGATATAGATGCAATAACAGTATTACCTAATTTCATTCTAGCAGTTAAATTACCTGCACTTGAATGTGTAGCTATAGTACCATTAGCAGTAAATCTAAACTTTTTACCTGTAACTAATTGTGGTGCAGTTACATGAGATGAACTGTTTAGTACATTTGTACCATTAAAAACAGTTGTACCTGTATTTAATATTGATGTTTCAGATGTTGTATCTGTAATAGTAACTGATGTTAACATATTAAATACCCCAAAGTTACTTATACCTACTATTGCACTTAATGTACCACCTGAATCAACTTGAAGAATTCTATTATTTGTTGCACCTGATAAAGTTTGATTATTATCTTTAAAAATAAAATCAGTTGTAGAAAGATTTTTTCTAAATTTTAATGAATCACCTGATGTTAAATACCAAATTGAACCATCAACTGCACCTGTATAATCAGTTGTTGATTTAGTAAATCTTAGTGGTGCTATTGCAGCAGTTTGAGTTGATATTAATAACCTAGCAGTAGTTGCAGCAGCAACATTAATACCTAATGTATCATTTGTATTATCAGTAAATAAGAAGTCAGAATTGACCATATTACCTGATGCATCAGTCATGAATACTCTATTTGCTGTAGTTGGTCCTCTAAAAGTAATTAAACCATTTGATGCAGCATTAACAACCATACCTGCTGTACCTGATATTGAATTTAATTGTAGGTTATTATTTGTAATTGCAGATATCAATGAAACACCACTACCAACAGTTGATGCAGTTGTTATACCTGTTGATGAACCACCTGTTGAACTAAATACAAGAGTACCATTAGTTTCTGTGATTGTAACATTTGTTCCACCTGATAATGATTTTTGAACAATATTATTATTTGTAATTGATGAAATTAATAATCTATTTCCTGTACCTGCTGATTCAACTCTTGTTGCTCCACTTCCAATAATTGTAATACTTGTTGGAGAATAAGTTACACCAACACTACCTGAACCTGAAAATGCAATTGTATCAAAACCTGTTCCTGCATTATTTATTTTAATAACTTCATTTGATTTAGTTACAATATTACCTACAGTTACAAAATAACCATTTGTATTACCTGTAGGTTTAATAATATCTAATATTGAAGAACCTGTAATATCATATATTAAAGGTCTAATTTGTAAAGAACTTAGCTGACCACCTGATTGATTATTATCAAATACTAATGAAGTATTAGATAATTCAGCTTTACCTATTACATCAGTCCCTACTAATCTAACTACAGGAGCAAGACCATCACTTTCCATATATATAATAGGGCCACCACCAATCAAAGATATTTGTGCGCCATCAACAGGACCATCATTGATAGTATATAAACCTGTTATAGTATCACCTGTATTTTTAACAAAACTACCTGTTATGTCAACATATTCCCAACCATTACCACTTGAATTTACAATAACACTTTTACCTTCTTGTCCTGATGGGTCTGAAGCAATAACCATATAACCATCAGGTAATGTATCAATAATATTAATGACAGCATTTGAATTAACTAATGGAGTATATTGAAGACTTGTTTTAACTGCATTATAATCATCTCTAAAATCAATATTACTTATATTTATTTTAACTGAATTAACATCAGTACCATCTTTAATTCTTAAAGTATTTGAATTAGTAATTTCTATATCACCTGTAATTTCTGAACCTAATGATGTTCCTGTTAATGGAACAAAATTACCTGTTGTAAATCCTGTTAAATCATTCAATAATGCAACAGTACCATTTTTATTTGGTAAATTAACTATCCTATTTGCAGTTAAAGTAGATGATGATAAAGTATTAAAGTATGAACCTTCACCTAAAGCAAATGTAATTCCACTTAAACCACCTGTTAAAGTTCCACCACTTAAAGGTAAGAAATTACCACCACCTTGATTACCTTCAATTGCTGCTAGATTTTGATTTACTCTTGTAAATGCTTGACCAACATTTTGACCACCTGTTATTGCTGTAAATATATATGCCATATTATTTATATAAAGTTATTTTTAAATCCATCCATCATAATCCTCAACAAGACATTGAATAGTTAATGCATTTGATTGAGTTGAACTTAATGCTAAATCATCATAGAATAAAGCACAATCATCAGATGGTGCAATTGGTAAATTATTTGTGATATATTGATAATATAAATAATCAACTTGAAATAAACTTTTAATTGCTGTTGATATTTCTTTTATTGTAAAACCATTTGGATTATATTGTTCAACAAATTGAGAATTAATTAAATCTTGAATAAAAAATACTTCATTATTTTTAGTTAAAATTAAAAAACTATAATAAGTTTCAGTAAGGTTTTTTAATTCAATTTTATTTGTAGAATCAATGTATGGTACATCCAAATCCATTACTACTTGTTCTATACCATTATTAATTGCTTGAGTGACTTTACAATCAGCAAAGGTTATTTTATTCCATTCAACATTTAATATATCTATAATTATATTATCATTGGTAATAAATACAGGATTTCTTGCGGAAGTAACATAAAGTTCTTTAATTCCACTTAAAATATAAATACAAGATTTAATTAAATTAAAATTACAATTATTAGTTAAATTCATAGATTATTAAAAGTAAAATAATTATTATCTATTTGTTTAATATTTACACTTGATGTCTTGTTTAGTTCAAATGTTAAAAAATTATTTGTTTCTGATATTTCTGAATTAATGTTTTGAATTATATATCCATTATCATAAGGTAAAACACCATCAGCAAAACAATTACCATTATAGTCAATAAATAATATTACAAATCTTTTACCATTTGATTGAAATAATTCCAATTCATTTTCAAGTTCACTTATTTGCATTTTAATTGCTGTTGAATATAATTTTTCAACTCTATTATAATCTGTTTGAACCGAAACCGAATCAAAATAAATTCTTTGCCAATTGATATTTGAAAATATATCAATAATAATTTCATTATCTGAATCATAATTAACTTCAATTAAAGAACTATAATCAGCAATATAAAATTTTTCAATATCATTTAAGATATATAAACAATTTTGAATATCTTGATTTATAAAGCAACCCATATCAATATAAAGTATTTAAAAAAAAAGGGATGTACTTTTGATACATCCCAATTTCATTAATAAGAATCCAATTTTTAAGGTGCTAAAGGTACTGCAACTCCTGTTCCAAGAATCAATTCCAATTTTTTCCCGACACCTGTTAATGTTACTGTGAATCCAGCCACATCACCTGCTGCTGCTCCTGTGTTGAAACTCAATACAGTTGCTTCAAGACCACCATCAGAACCAAACACTACACTTGCTCCACCTTTAGTCTCAACAATAACTGTAACTTTTGATAAACCAAGATTTTCAAGAGTTTGAATAGCTGCTGCTGAAGTACTATCATTTGAAAAGTTTACAGTTTGAAGGAAATACCTTCTACCATTTGCAACCTGCATCTCTGAAGCTGCTGAAGCTGTCTCAGGGTTGGTATCAAACACATAGAATGCTGAAGCACCTGAAGTAATACCTGTTACAGTACTTCCACTATCAACTCCATAAGTAATATCACCATAATTTGCGACATACACCTTGCTAATACCTGCTAAGAAGTACTCACAATCTCTAACTAAACCTGCACTAATTAAACATGCCATAATTTTATAATTTTTTTTAATTTTTTTATTATTAATGGGGAAGAACATTATCTTCCCCACATTTATTGTTTTAGTTAAGTACTACTACAGCAGTTGAATCAGCATAATTGCAATCAATTTTGTAATCCATGCGGATGCGATATTTGCGGTCAGCAGTTGTAGTTCTCATATCAATAACTGATACTGAGTTGCTATCTGATTCAAGGTCAGTTCCTAAGAACAAGTTAGAAGCAGCAGAAGCAAAACCTTGATTTTGACCAAGACCAACTACAGGAACTACTTCTACTCTATCATCCCAATAAAGTTTAGTTCCGATTGATGCAGGGTCAGTACTTCTAAGACCTGAGTAGATACCTAAAGCACCTAATGCTTGGCAATAAAAACCATAAGCCTTATTTGAAATAAAGATTTTAACATCATTGTTTGATTTAGCTGCATCAGTCAATGCATCATATACAGCAGTAATAGCTGAGATAACATTAGCAGCAGTAAGAGTTGTTGAAGTTACTTTAACAGCACTACCATCAGCTTTTGCTCTTGTATAGAAACCATTTACTTGAGTAGTACCTGTTCCAACAAAGATTTGAGTATCAATCTGTGCAGATGCCTTTTTTGCAACATGATTTGCAATAAAATCAGCAAGAGTTGGAACAACTTCAGAGTTATTCATACCTGCTTGCATCAAAGATGCTTGCCACATTTGCTCTAAACTAGAGATACATGCTTCTTCCATTACTGAGAAAGCAACAGGAGCAAGAACTTTATCTGTGAAAGTGATAGAAGCACCATCAGAAAAATCACAAGAAGCAGCTTGAATCAAACCTGAATCAGAAGACCCGAATGTGATATTCAAAGTATCTTTTATAGAAGTGAATATGTTACCAACATAATTACCTTGGAGCATCTTACCGCCCATAATCATTTCTGATAGGATGATACCTGCTTCGCCTTTTTTGTAGTCTACACCTGAGACATTAATATTAAATTTTTCCATTTTTTTATTTAATTTTTGTATTTTTCTTTTAATTGTTTTTTTACTGCTTCTAATTGAGTTAAAGGTTTATCAACTATAACTTTTTCAACAGATTTGAATTTTTCAACTGAAGTTTTTAAAAGGACTTCATACTTTGCATTCAACTCTTCAAATTTTGAAGTTAATTCAGTAACTTTTGATTCAAGAGCAACTTTTTGTTCCAATGAGAATTGTTCGCTAGGTACTTCTTCAGCAGCGATTTCTTCAGCAGGTGCTTCAGCAGGTACTTCAACTTGTGGTTGAACAACACCTTCAGGACCAACTACTAAATCAGAACCATCCATCAACTTGTATGTACCTTCAGCTAACACTTC
>Ga0208090_1000049_pt1 | contig 29012 bp, 30 predicted proteins | sample LakMenEpi20Jul12_FD_150718 | JGI IMG/M metagenome (GOLD analysis project Ga0208090, IMG submission 150718) | Freshwater microbial communities from Lake Mendota, WI - 20JUL2012 deep hole epilimnion (SPAdes) | ecosystem: Environmental > Aquatic > Freshwater > Lake > Epilimnion/Euphotic zone ...
GCTGCAATCCATGGCCACCGGTAGTGGCTCATCCCCAAGCTCCGCATCCAGCTATGTCGAGCTTGCTGCCGTGCTGGGCGTGACGCGCCAGTCGATCAATACATGGAAAAAACGCAAGGACTCACCAAAGCCTGCATCCAACGGCATGCACGATGTGTCGGAGTGGAAGGAGTTCATGCGTCGAAACGAACTCAAGGGTGGCGAGCCGCTCACTCAAGATGGTGCCGACATCGAAACATCACTCAAGGCAAGGAAGCTCCTCGCTGAGGTGGAAGAGCGGGAATTGCGAGTGGGAATCAAACGCGGTGACTATGTGGCGGTGGAAGAAGTCCGCCAGACATGGACGGAATTCGTTGCGCAGGCAAAAGCCATGCTTCGCAAGAAATTTGAGCAGGAACTTCCGCCGATCCTATCGGGCCTCGACGCGACCGGTATCCAGGAGGAATCACGGCGGGCCATCGATGAAGTTTTATCCATCCTGCACCATGGCGAATGAAAACGCTCGAAGCAGCACACTCGAAGTTGCGAGGGATCTGGCGTGATGCATGGCGCCCACCAGATCGCCGTCCCCCATGGGCGTGGTGTGAGGACCACATTTCCTCCATCCCCTATTCGCCGATTCCCGGTCGTTTCCGATCGGCCAACTCACCATGGATGCGTGAGCCGATGGAGGCGCTGGTGGATCCAAAAATCCGAATCGTGAGCATCATCGCCGCCATTCAGAGCGGCAAAACAAGCGTTGGAGAATTCGGCCTTGCCCACATCATCGCCAACCATCCGGGACCGACCCTATGGCTCGATCAGACGGATGACGATGCCAAGGACCAGAGTGAAAGTAGGCTCCAGAAGCTCTTTGACGAATGCCAGCCGGTGAAATCCCTCTATCCGGCCAACCGCCACAAAAGGAGGCTTTCCACCATCCACTTCAACAACGGCATGACGCTCTGGGTGTTGGGGGCGCACAACAAGACCAACCTCCAGCGCCGCTCGATCCGTTGGCTTATCTGCGATGAAACATGGCGCTACCCGCAAGGGCACATGACTGAGGCCGAAGCCCGCGTCACCGCATTTGGCTGGCTTGGCAAGTGCCTGTTCATGAGTCAAGGCGGAGAGGAAGACGACGACACCCACCGCAAGTTTGAAACCACCGACATGCGCGAGTGGACATTCGCTTGCCCGCAATGCCATCACCGTCAGCCATGGAAATGGGAGCAAATCGAATGGAGCAAGGACGCGCGCGACGAAACCGGCGAGTGGGATTTCCAAAAAGTGCGCGAAACCACATCGATGCGATGCGAGTCGTGCAACCACTACTTCGAGGATAGCGACAGGACGCGTCGGGAACTCAACCTCACCGGGAAGTATGTGGCGACAAACCCAAACGCCCCGAAAGAAAATGCCGGGTTCCATTGGAATGCCCTATGCGCCATGAGCTGGGGCCGATTGGCCGAACTTTATCTCAGGGCCAAAGCTGCTGCCAGACGGGGTGATGTGAGTCTCATCCAGCAGTTCTATCAAAAGCGCCTTGCCCTCGCATGGCGGGAATACCTCGAGGACTACAAGCTCGACATCGTGCCGGGCGGCTACCTCAAAGGTGAGTCATGGGATGGCGAGGCCGGCGTGGATGCTCAGGGGCGCTTGGTGCCGTCAGGACAAACATCCGCCTGCCCATTGCGCATCCTCACGGTAGACTGCCAGATGGATCACATGTTTCTCGTGGTTCGGGCATGGGCCGAAGATGGATCAAGCCGCCTGATTTGGGACGAGCGCGTGCTTACCTACACCGATGTCGCCAGCATCCAGGAGCGGTTCGGCGTTCATCCCAACTTGGTTTTCATTGATGCCGGATATGCCACCTACGATGTCTACCGCGAATGTGCCTCACATGGATGGACAGCACTCATGGGCGACAAGCGCGCGACATTCACGCACAAGGTGAAAGGCCGCAAGTCGATCGAACGGTTTTATTCTCCTCGCCGCAAAGTGGTCCTCGGCCGCGGGCAGAGTTGCTCGGTGTTTTATTGGAGCAACCTCAACATCAAGGACACGCTTGCCCGACTTCGCCGCAATCAAAACCCGGACAATGGCCCGGTGTGGGAGGTGCCAGACGACATCGATGAAGACTACCTCGCCCAAATGGAAAGCGAACACCGCATCAAAAAAAGCGGCAAATGGATGTGGGAGAGGATCGGATCAAGACCCAATCACCTGTTTGACTGCGAGGCCATGCAGGTAGCAGCGGCCACCATGCTCAAGATCGTTGGAAGAGAGTCACAATCATCCGTTCAACCCGACCCACCCGAAGACGACGCATAGCGCCACCGATTGGCTTCGATCGATCATGCCTGATCGTCGTCCTCCGTTGACACAGCTGGCCATTGCATGGCGCGAGGATTATTCGTCACAGGTTTCACCGTAGCGGAGGTGCTCGCCATACAGAGCCGTGCCAAATCGCTCCTGCTGGATGGCAAGACGATCATGAGTTGGAACGATTCGGACACCAATGTGACCAAGCAATTCACCATGCCCGTGGACCAAGTGCTGGAGGAATGTGCCCATGCCCTGCGAATCCTTGATCCATTCGCATATGGCAAATCCCAGCGTGTGGCCGCATCCAGCGTATCCGGATACCTCGCCAAATGAGCCGCATCAGATCCATCGCCAAACTCGTCATCCCGCCGGTTTTACAACCCAAGGCATGGGGATCGCCGTACGAGGCTGCCAATTGGTCGCCACGCCGTGGATTTGTGCCGGGCGCAATGCCCACCGACGCTCGCAATGAACTAACACCGGGCGTTCGTACCGAGTTGGTGCGCAAATCCAGGTACCTCCACAAAAACAGCGGATTCGCTCGGGAATTGGTGGCCAACATGGCGATCTATTCAACTGGCGATGGCATCAGGACCCAAGCCCAGTCGCCAGATTCGGGTTGGAACCGCGCAGCCGAGGAATACTTCTCCCTGTGGTCCGCTCGTTGTGAAGTCACCCGGCGGTTCTCATTTGAGGAATGCCAAGCGCTTGTTTGCCGTGGCATGGACATCGACGGCGAGTACTTCGTCCATAAGACACGCAACGCACAAGGCGAGCCACGCATCCAATTGATCGAGTCACACCGAATCGGCGACCGCCTCGGATCCACCCAAACCGTGGATGGCGTTGGCCTCGATGGCTGGGGTGCACCGGTATTTTACCGCGCCATCGAAGACAATGGTGACTTCAGGGACCTTCCATCCGAAGCGGTGCTGCACATTCACGAACCCGAATGGGCCGGCGGAGTGAGGTGCCATCCAACCATCCAGCATTCCATCAATCACGTGCTCGATGAAATCGAATTGCTCGCCCTTGAAAAACACGCGGTCAAAGACAATGCCGATGTGGCCAGGGTGCTTAAAACGGCACGCGGCGAACTGGATGATACGGGTGACTTCGTCGTCGGCGATGGCGTGACCGGCAATGAGCAAAGCGACCCATTGTCACTGCAGCGAATCGTGGGTGGGAAGCTCGTGGCGCTCAAACCGGATGAATCGATCGAAAGCTTTCAGTCCAACCGCCCGTCCCCCACATTCACGGGATTTTTGGAACACCTCAGAAGGGATTCAGCACTGGGCGTTATCCCGTTTGAGTTCGCGGCTGACTCAAGCAAGATCGGTGGCGCTGGCGTGAGACTCGTGGTGGCAAAAGCAGACCGCCGCTTTTCATTCAGGCAGATGATTCTCGAGCGCCGCCTGATCAGACCCGTTTGGTCCTATGTGATCGGCGATGCCATCAACCGCGGACTGCTCCCTCCGGCAGAGGGCTGGTGGAAGATTTCCACTGTCCCGCCAAAACGTGTCACCGTGGACGCCGGGCGTGAGGCCCAACAAAACCGCGCCGATGTGGAAATGGGGCTCAAAACCTTGTCCGACCACTTCGCAGAGTTGGGCGCCGACTTCGGCGAGGAAATCGAACGCAGGGCTGCGGATGCCAAGCTCATCCTGGAAACAGCCACGAAATACGATGTGCCGGTGGGCATGCTGTGGAAGGTCGCTGGAGAGGTGCACCAAGCCGCAACTGGTTAAGAAGACTGGAAACCCTCGTAACGAAAAACTACGCGCGTCCATGTCGAAGACGAAAATGACAACTAGATTACGACTCCCATACCGTCACTCCGCCGGTCTCATTCTGTTTGGTGCAATGCGATGATACACTCAGAATAAAACCTACACCTTCATAGTGTATCCAAGAATAATAGCGTATTTACAATGAAGCGCACCCTGCCAGCTCTGGGGAAATAACTAGGAAGGCTACTTGAGGGCTTTCGGGTCAGCCTTTTGCAGTTTGCTTGCGTTGACACCAACGCATGGGAGTGAACCCCATCCTCTCCCAAAGCCGTGAATGGTTGATTCAGCCCGAAGCGCTTCGTTCAATGGCCATCGCGGCCCGAAGCTTCGACAGCGGAACCATCAATCTTGCCGCCAACAAATCCAACAGTCCCCTGCTCACCATCGACAAGGGCGTCGGCGTGATTGCCATTGAGGGCCCGATTGTTCGCAAGCCGGATATCTTTGCCCGAGTCCTCATGGGGGCGACTGACGCTCTTGAGATCGGTGACGCGATTCGTGAAGCTTCCGAGCGTGACGACATCAAGGCGGTGTTCCTCGATATCGACTCTCCTGGAGGAACAGTGGCGGGCACACCAGAACTTGCTGCCGCAGTGGCCTCACTCAACGAGCGCAAGCCGGTCTATGCCTTTTCATCGGGGCTCATGGCCTCTGCCGCCTACTGGATCGCGAGCCAAGCCCGCGCAATCTACGCCACACCATCAGCCCAAGTCGGATCCATTGGTGTGGTGCAGGCGGTGGTCGACGATTCCGGTGCGCTCGATCGGGATGGCATCAAGGTCGAGGTATTCTCGGTCGGCAAGTACAAGGCCATGGGCGCACCGGGAACCAGCCTCACCGACGATCAACGCGACCTCATTCAATCCAACCTCGCTGAAATCGCCGAAGAATTTCATACCGCCGTCTTGGCACGCGGCCGATCAATTCCAGCCGAAGCCATGGAAGGCCAAACATTCAGTGGTCGTCAGGCCCAACGCTACAACCTCGCCGGCATGGTTTCAGACCGCGCCGAGGCCATGAGAAGGCTGAGAGTTTATCACTCGTCGGTTGACACGGAATCCAGGGCGATGACCGCAACACTCGAAGACCAACTCGCTGAAGCGCGCACCCAGGTGGAAACCATCACCCGCGACTATCAGGCCCAGATCGAACTCATGAATGAGACCTCAGCTTCACTCGATTCGCTGCGCGGCGAAGTGGAGCTACTAACCGCCGAGATTGAAACACTCAAAGCGGAGCGCGACGGATCGATCGATCAAACCACGGCGATGCAGGCACGAATTGCCGAGTTGCAAGCGTCCAAAGACGATTTTGAAAAACGCGTTCAAGTCGAAGTGGCACGCGTCGTGGCCTCAACCGGAACCACCATTCCGGCCAACGTCACACCTGCTGGCGACCAACAAAAATCGGAAGAGCTGCAAGCCCAATTCAAAGCCATCAACGACCCGACCGAACAAACCGCCTTCTGGCGCAAACTCACCCCAGAACAACAAGCCCTGATCCTCAAACACAACGCATAATCCAATGGCCAACACACTTACCAACGTCAAAGACATCAAGGTCGCACAGCGGGCGCTCATGCCCTTCATGTCGAACCTTCTGCCCGTCACCGCATTTTCAACCGACTTCAGCCCGCTGCCTGCCGACAAGCTCGACACGGTGCGAGTGCCATTGGTTGGTGCCCCCAGCACATCGAGTGACTTCTCGGGCGATTACTCCGCAAACGCGGACTCCACGGTCACTGTGGTGCCGGTCACCCTCAACCGTCACAAGTACAAGACCGTCCATGTAACCGCCAAGGAGTCATCGGAAACCGCGCTCAATGTGCTGGAAACCCTAGTGGAAGCCGCTGCCCAACAACTCGCCCAGGATGTGCTGGTCGATATCTTCAGCTGCATCACCTTGGCAAACTTCGGTGCGCCGGGAATTCCGGCACTGGCTGCCACCGGCTTCGATTACAAAAAGGTGCTCAGCCTGCGCGAGGCCTGCGGCAATGCCAAAATGCCGCCCAACCCCCGCTCGCTGGTCCTTGATTCCGGCTACTACACCAACATGCTTGCCGACGACGTGGTCGCCAAGAGCTTCAACCTGAACCTCAACGCACCTGCCGTCACCGAGGGCATGGTCAAGCGTATCGCTGGATTCAACCTCCATGAAACTACGCTGATTCCGTCGGACAACGCGGAAAAACTCGTTGGTTTCGCCGCTCACTCCAGTGCCATTGCGGTGGCCATGCGCTACCTCCAACCGGTGGCCGATTACCAACAGGCTGGAGCCGTGACAGACCCAACCACGGGCATGACCTTCGGATACCTCCGATTCACTGACACCCGTTCCAACAAGGTATTTGTCACGCTCGAATGCCTCTATGGCTTCTCCGCCGCAAAGACCGATGCCCTCAAGCGCATCGTAAAACCATAGGTCATTTTGATGTGTGGGATAGACACCCTCTCCGGGCAACTGGAGGGGGTGTTTTTATTTCCGGGCAATTGACACCGCAACATGGGCGTGAACCCGATCCAAGCCGCGACGGCCGAAGCATTCCAAGAAATCCTACAGGAGTCGGGCGTGCCGGTGGTCATCAACGGAGCGACATATCTTGCAGCCGTATCGACCAACCCAATTCAGATCGAACTCGAAGAAGGCGGATACCGTCAGGATGGCTCAATGGTGGTGAAGATGCTGGTAAGCCAACTCAGCAATCCCCTGCCCAAGTTCAACGACATCATCATGATTGGCGAAACGCGTTATAAAATTGAGGAGATCACGCGCAAACCCGGTTCAGGCATCATCAAATATCTGGTCAACAGGAGGTAGGAACCATGAACCAGATCATCGAAGATTACTTGGCCGCGTGGATTGATGGGGCGGATATCGATCCCAAACCTGAAATCCTGACAGGCACCTCCAACGAAGTACGCGAGCCTGAATCCCATGCCGCCCTGGTGTTGGCGGACAACATCGACCACGTGGTGGGCCCGTTGTACCGCGCGACCATCAAGGTCATGATTTCATCGCCAGCCGACAATCGCAGTGAGCATTCAGCCATCACCAACGCGATCAAGACACTCATGAGTGCCCCATGCCCATCCGCGTCCAGCTTCAGCTCAGCCGGCTTCAAGCAAACCAGCTACACCACCAGCGTTTCAGGTGACGGGCGATGGCTATCCTCGGTCGAGGGAGTTCTTGGTGTGGTTTGGGATGACGGTTGACATGCGACCAGGTTGCGATGCCAGCAACTTTTGGAGTCATCAACACGCACGACCTTGAGCCCCAAAGCGGGCATGTGAGCGAGTCCAGCATGGATTCATCGGTTGAGGTCGCCACCATCCGTGACGAGATGGGGCTGACCAAATACGCCGGTCCCAAGCCGCTCATCACGCGCAATGTGACCATTTCCGGCAAAGGGCTTCCCAATTTTTCCGATGTGGCCGTCGGCAGCATCACAGCGCAGCAGGTCTTCATTACCTCGGTCAAACGCAGCGAGAGCAACGACGACTTCCCCGACTTCGAAGTCGAAGGGGTCATTTACGAAGACGCCTAACCCACCATCACCATGCCAGTCACTTTCAACAAAATCGGAGTCCAGTCGGTCAGCGCCGAACTCATCGAAAGCGTCGAAACCACCAAGTCGCTCGACACCAAGATGATCATGTCGAGTGAAGGCGGCTTTGGCGCAGGCAAGGGCTTTGACCCGAAGTTTGAGTTCACGATCAAAGGTCGCGGTACCACGACAATCGATGCAGGCGGAACCGCGACAATGATTCCGGAAGGAATCACCGGGGGCATCACCGTCATCACCTCAGTGAAGGTGAGCGAGAAAAATGACGACTTCAACGAGTTCGAAATTAGCGGCGTGAATTACCCGCAGGCACAAGCTCTCGGTAATTAACGAGCAAACCATCTCCCCCATCAAGATCACCCCATGAAACAAGGAAGCACCGTCACCATCGTACGCGACCACGACACGCCACCGATGAAAAGCCGCAACACCTCAATGATTGCCGGTGCGCTTACTTCCGGGTTCGAATTCGCGACGCAACGAGCATTTTCCGACACGGTTGAGGATGTGGGAGGTGCCACGAAACGCACTGTCACCTGGCTGATGGATGGAGCAAAGACTGTTCGTTTTGTTCCAATCCCCATGGAGGAAGAAATCACGTTTTCCGAATTCAAGCGGCGTTTCTCATCGCAGGAGTGGTGTGAGGAAAACCCCGATCACCCGATTTCCTACATGCGTGGAATTATCGAAAACAGGGGCGGCCTCATCGAGAAGCTCAAGACCATGATGCCGATGCTTTTGCTTCGGAAAGGTAAGCGCACCGCAATCGTCCCATCCGGCAGCGACGAGGCGAGTAAGACCCTGCGCGAAAAGATCCTCTCAATCTTCTAAATCATGGAAACACGAGATCAACTTATCGGCCAAGGCATGATCGAGGCCAACAGCAAGACAATCGGCGGCATCAAGATGAGGCCGTTTTCGATTGGTTCCAAGCAAGTTGCCGATCTGCTCAACCTCACAATTTTTTCAGGCGGCGAAGCAACCAGCGAGATCGAGCTACAACGCCAGATCAACACCTTCGTGTGGATGCAGTCCGCGCCGCTCAATGATGTGGCAGAAGCAGTCGCCAACAACAGCGCTGGAAAAGCAGCCCTCATTTACTCACTCGGAATCGAGCTTGCTCATCTGCCCGACATCATCGCGGAGATTGAGCGCATTGGTAAGCAGGTCGCCGCCAATGAGGTAAGGGTCGAGTCAAAGCACAAATTGACCTGCGAAGACGAGCCGCCGGGAAAGTCCTGAACCCAGGTTGGTGTGCCAGCGTGGTCTATGCGATCGCCAAGGACACCGGATGGAGCGAGGAATACATTCTCTGGCATCTACCACTGGCCCGCGCGCTTCAGTACTACCACTGCGCTTTGCAAGCCGCCGATCTTTGGACGCTTGAGCCGATCACCGCTGTGAAGATTGAGGAAATCATCCCCAGCTCCCTGCTCAACTACATCGAGGGGCTGGTTGACTCATCCGCTGAATAAATGGCCAAGACGACGATCGAGACCGACATTCGCGAGTTCCAAGCGATGGCCGAGAAGCTCGGAAGTTTTTCCAAGCGCGATGGTCGCACACTCATGGAAGAGCAGGCACGCGGGGTCATCAACAACCTGATGCTCATCACGCCACCGAGCAACGGCAAGACGCGTGGTGTGGCCGCCAAGAAGCGCGGCGAGGCAGCAATCGCAAGCGATGTCCGCAATGTTTTCATTGGCTCAACTCCCAAGAAAGCAGAGGTCAGCAGCATGGCCGAAATGGCCAACATCATGCACACCAAGCGCCGTGGCGGAAACATCCGCATCAAACGGGCGGTAAAGCAAACTCGTGCGTCTCGCTCGATGATCACCAACTTCATCAAAGTAAAACAGAAAGGTGTCGGCTACCTCGCGTCCGGATGGGCCTCCGCCGCCCGCAAGCTCGGCAAGATCCGCGTCCCGAACTGGATCGGTCGGCATGATGCGCCTGGTGACACGGACTTCAAGGTAGTTACCACCTCCATCACTGCCACCATCAGCAACTTGGTTTCGTGGGGTAGCGAGGTTCACGGTATCGAGCGCCGCATGGCCTACGCTGTGAGGATGCAGACCAGCAAGATGCGCCGCCGCGTCGATCACTTCGTGCAAAAGGCCATCAAGGTGACCAATCGGTAAGAATTGACACCCGCCCGATAGCAGCAATGGCCGCGATCACCACCAAGCTGACTCTCAACACCGCAAACTTTGTTTCGGGCATTGATCGGTCGAAGAAGTCGGCGTCCTCGTTGAAGTCGACGATGTCATCGCTTGGGTCAGGCATAGGCTCCGCGTTTTCAGGAGTGGCCAAAAGTGTGGGGGCAATCGGCTTGGCGGCTACGGGCGCAGCTGCAGCCATCGGTGGCATTGCCTACAAGCTCATCAGTATGGCCGAGCAGGGCATTCAGGCGGAAAATCGCATCAAGAATGTCGTCAAGACCATGGGGCTCTTCGGCGATCAGTCCAACGAGGTGGCCGACCGACTCATCAAAGTCGCCGATGCCACAGAGCTAGCAACAGGCGTGGATGGCGACCTCATCATGGCGGCGCAGGCGAAGCTGGCCACCTTCAAGGAGCTCGCTAAAACCGCTGGCATCACCGGCGGAGCATTTGATCGTGCCACCCAGGCATCCGTCGATATGGCGGCTGTCTTTGGCGGCGATGCTTCAACGTACGCCGTGCAACTCGGCAAGGCGCTCGAGGACCCGGAGAAAGGACTGGCCGCACTCAAGCGCACCGGCGCTTTGACCTCTTCGCAGATCAAGGAAATCTCGGCTGAGTTCGCCCAGACCGGCAACCGCGCCAGGACCTTCGACCAAGTTCTCAAGGCCATTGAAACACAGGTGAGTGGCGCAGCCTCAGCCACAGCAGGAGGCATGGATAAGATCAAAGTCTCGATTGGCCAGATGCTCGAAGAGATCGGCAAGCCGATGTCGGAGGTCTTTTCCAAATTCGCTGGCGATGTGGCAATGATGACGCCGCAGATTGTAGAGGCATTCAGCAGCGTAGCTCCGAAGATCCGCGAGGTTGGTGGCACCATTACCGCCGCACTTGTCGAGGCGCTTCAAGGAGACACGAGTCGGCTGGTAAAGATTGGTGAGCTGGTCGCGGAAGCATTTACCCTCGGCTTTAAGACTGCGATCACGCGCGGCTTCTTGGAGGCCACGGAGTCGGCATTTAAGCTGATTGAGGACTACAACCCAGTTCGCAAGCTCATGGAAGCCGCTGGGATTGAAAGCGGCAAAATCAGCGAGGAAGTCGGTGGTGGCAAAAGCCGCGTCACTGAAGGTCAGATCGAAGACGGCATCGCTCGCATCCAAAGCCTCTTCAAAGAAATCTCAGTCGCTAGTACGCCGCAAAAGCAAACGAGGTCCGAATGGAATGAAAAGCGTCAGGCAATACAAAACAGAAAGACGATCCTTCCAACCCAGCCAGACACACCGACAGGTCCATCCGCCAAGGAGCAAAAGAAGGCTGAAGATTTGAAGTTGGCGCAAGAGCAGTATCGACTCGAGGCTGAAATGGTGCGGGCAAGGATCGCTGGCGAACAACAGCGCATCGACTCGCTCGAACGAGAGCAGGCAATCCGCGAGGAAATCACCCGACTCGAAGGTTTGGGCATGACCGGCCAAAACGCTAGGAACACCGCCGCCAAAATGGTGGACGCACGAAAGGCCGCCGATGAGGCCGAGGAAAAACGCAAGAAGCCAGCGGCGATCACTGACGGATCTATCACCCAGCTCGGCGGCGTGGCCAAAGCGACCAATGTGATGATGGGGCGCACGGCAAATTCGGGAATCCTTGAAGAGAACCGCCGCCAAACCGCTCTGCTGCGGACGATTGAGAAGAATACCCAAAAGACAACTGAAACACCAACAATCCCCAACTTCGTCTTCGCATGAGCAATACAGGCATCAAAGTAGAGGGGGCCACTGGCTCCAAGAGCAAGGAGGGCGTCATCCAGTGGGTGATTCCATACTATGTGCCGGATGTCTCGCAGGTCCAAACGGTTGGCAAGACTCCCTACGAAAACTGCACCGAAGTTTCGAGATCATGGACCTGCAACCACGACGGATCGACGCCATCCTACATTGTGACCGTGACCTACGAGGGCGGAAGCAGCGAGTCGGACAATTCGGCAACCTACGGCGATACTGACAGCCAAGTTTGGAGTCTTGATTTTGAATTGGCTGAAGAGCCGATCGAGGCACATTGGAATTTTGACGAGATCAAAAAACAATACGGCGGCAAATGGGAGGACCACGAAAACCAACAAGGCTGGGTGTTTCCCAAAGAGCTCCCCGAAGGCTCCAGCGCCAAATCGGGCCTGAGTAGCTCCAAAAATGGAGGCAAACCACAAAGCCCGATGTTTGGAGTGAAAACTTACATTGTGATGAATTGCACCGCATCCGTCAGCTACACCAAAAAAACGCTACCGGCAGCAGTGATTGGAGCGATTGGCTACTCGTACCAAAAGATCCCAGGCGCACCGCAACAGTTCAATGATTTGGATACCGCAGATCGGAACTGGATGAAGATGCCACCGCAAATCTCAAAGCGTGGCTCTGTCTGGCAGATTAGCGAATCATGGAGGCTCTCGGAATACTACAAATGGCCAAAGGAGGTTTATCCCAATGGAATAAAATGAACCAATGGACATCAAAGAAATCAGAGTTCAGAAGGGCGAAAAGATCCAGACCGCGTGGGCACGCCTAGTGAGGTGGGCAGACACACTCAAGGTCACACAAGGCGAGGGCATCAAGGTGCGCGAAACGCCGAAGGGCACGATTGTTTCGTTCATCCAAAACCGCGAGCCGTACAACCATCCGTTCAAGGTCGGTGCGAGCGAAGAGGTCGCCTCGGTCAGAGCTGGCACGGTCAACGGCCAGACGCCCTACATCCTCGATATCGACAGCAAAGATTGGCGGCGCATCGACAACCGCGACGACGAGGGCAACAAGTTCAAGGATGAGAAACCGACGCCCAGCATGAAGCTGGATCTCAAAAAGCACGAAGGTGGCAAGTTCTACCTCTCGCTGCGCGTGAAGCCCAATGATGCCGGAACAATCAAAAAGCCGAAGGATGATTTGAGGATCGTTCAAACCAAGACGGCCGACGGCGACAAGGACGGTGCTGGTTATTACCCGCTCGCGCTTTTTTACCTCAACGCCGCTGCCACTGCCGTCGAGGAGTCATTCCAGATCGTCCATCACAACATGCGCTACTTGTACCAGGCGCGCAAATCGACCGAAGGCGAGACCACTGGCAACCGTCACCTCTTCTTTCCGGTGTGAAAGCAAACATCCCACTCATCCGTCATGAAACATGGAACACGCTGGTGCGCGACATCAGCCGGAGGAGACCGCTGCGCTTTGACCCCGTGCCAAAGCCAAGGAGGTTCAGCCATCCGTGGAAGATTTCCGCCTTCTGGCAAGCAGACGACGGTGAGGATCAAGGAAAGGGTCAATGGCTCTTCAAGATTAAGCCGGGCTTCGTCAATGGCGTGGAGGTGACGGTGCCCACTCACGTGAAGCATGCGGGCGAGAGAACAACCAAGCGGCTGGAGGATGCCAATGAGGACATCGCCAACAAGGAGCAGACCGTGGATGCCTTCCTCACCGAATGGCCAAGCGTGGAGGTTGGATCAACGCGGGCGATCGGAACGGGGGCGCCACCCACTGGTTTTGCTGGCAGCGCACTGACCAAGATCAAACTGGTCTACGAGCCGGTGCCGAAGTTCTTCTTAAACCTTGGTGTGACGGAGGCTCACATCGAGTTTGAAGGCAACATCTCCAGTGGTGCTACCTTCAAGGATGGGATTGAGGACACCAAGACCGCTCGACGGCTGCGGGCCTGCGATGTGTCACTTTGGAAGGACCGACCATCGGCCAAATTCGAGGTCTACGAAGGCAGCATTTTGGACGGCACCGTCGGTTCGATCTACATCACTTACAATCACTCGGGCGGCATGAAGAAGAACCCCTACCTGCGGGTCAGCGAAAAGTTTGTGCCCCCGATTCAACCAGAATCCGAGATGGCCCTGCTCGAAGGCATCACCGACCCAGAGTTCGATGTGCTCAAGCTGGCGACCATCTATTTTGTGAGCCCGGAGGGAGTCGATCCAGCCGCACCGCTCGACGGCACATGGACGCCGTATGTTGAGTACAGTCACTTTTGGAACCTCGCGCATTCACCACAGAGCATCCCCGACTCCACACCGATCGACCCAATCCGCCTCATCACGCCACTGCTAGGAGGAATTGCCAACTTCACCATCGCCACATTGCTGGCACCACTCAACAGCCAGTTGAACCAAGCGATTCAAACCCTCAAAAGCCGCAACCTGAGAGGAGCCTTCTGGTCGCTATGAGCTTAAACAAACAGGAGCGCCTTGCCAAAAAACGCAACGACGAGGAGGAAGCGAAGGCGGTAGAGCGGGAAAAGATCAATCCATCGTTCCCCTACAAGATGGCAATCTTCCCCTACGACTTCTTTGGGGTGGAGAGTTTGACCGCCACGGAGGAAAGCAAGCCGACAAGTTGACGCGAGCGCGGGTGAAAAGATGCAAGTCCTCGCCTTCGTCGATCTCACCAACCGCAGACTCAACAGCACCGCCGGTGGCAGCACGCTGACCCTGCCGGAATTGGTGCAGGGCGATGAAATCCGCCTCGGCCTGCGCTTTACCGAGCAGATCGAAGGCACGACCACCGAGGTGCAGCGCACCCTGCATTCGCTACGCGCCAGCATTGGCCTGGTCGATGCGAGGCCGAGCGGCGGGACTTTCCAGATGTCAGTCAATGGCACCACCGCAGGATCGCCACTGCCCTTCGATGCAACCGCCGCCCAAGTCCAAACCGCTCTGGATGCCGCCTACACCTCAGCCGTCACCGTCACCGCCAAAGATGGATCTTGGTTGGTGGATGTCGCCAACGCGACGGAAGCCGACTTGCCCATCACCGGCACCTCGGTGAACCTTGAGCCAAGCTGCCATGTGCGGGTGCGTTCCTACCTAGTAGGCAACAAGAAGCGTCACGAGATCCGCCTGATCCGTTCACCATTCGCCGCGACCTCGACCTTTGCCAGCATCCTGCCGGCCCAACCTGAGGTTATTCGGGTTCAGGAGGGCGGCAACGACAACACGACGACATGGGACGAGATCCAAGCCCTGAAAGTTAATCCGTATTTCCGAGGCACCTATCAAATTCGCCGTGGCTACAAACGCTCGGGTGAGCTTTCAATCGAAGATGGCTCGGAGGAAATCCAAGAGGCGCTAGCAAATCTGGCCGATGAGGAAGGCACCTTTACGGTCACCAACCCCGCCAACAACACGGCACACATCACCTTCGGAGGTTCGATGGGCGGTCTGCCACAGGAACTCTTGGAGGTGGAGGTGTTTTCCGCGCCGCCCGGCGACCCGACCTTTGTCTTGAACCTCAATACCGCCGAGTTGGCCGATGCGCTGCGTGCCACCGACACCATCACCACGGCGGTGCTTGAGGTGGAGATGACCATCGAGGACGAGAACGATCCCGACACCCTCTACACCATCACGCCAATTCGCGTGCCGGTTCGCATCATCCGCGAACTCAACTGGGAGGGCTTAGAGACCGCCGCCAACATCGACTGGCTTCGCCCACCGCATGGCCGCACCTATGTCCCCTTCACCGAGGATCAAATCATCACCGGCAGCCAACATTATGTGACGCCGATCGGCGACGGCACCAGCATGGAGTACACGCTCGCTCACAACCTCGGTACTCGCGACCTCCATGTGACCGTGCGAAAAAATGGAGATGACCTCGCCATCATTGAGCCGTCATCGGTCACGCTCAACAGCGAGGATGACCTGACAATCACTTTTCCAAGCGCCCCGACCGCAAATGCCTATGTGGTCACCATCACCACCGCTGGGCCTATCTCAGCGTTCCAAACGCACAGTCACACCATTGAGCAGATCAACGGCCTCCAACTCATCCTCGACGACCTCGGCAGCCGCGTCGAAACACTGGAAACTTTTATCCCAATCTCGGGCATATCGAAGCAGACGACCAGCAACGCAACGGTGGCCTCATGGGAGCTGCCAAAAATCTTTGAGGTGTTTCCAACCCGTGTGGCAGTGGACGCGGAGGATGTGGTTTCGATCGAATTGGACAAGCTGCCGAGGAACGGAGGCCTGCTACCTGCCAAATACCTCAACGGTTCACCGACTGTGGCGAACACGATCCCCACGGCCCCGAGCCAAAGCACGGTCTACCATTACACCGACACCACCAAAGGCTTGGCCATTCCAGGCTACCTAGGGCGGAAAGGGAAAACCATCGCAGCCCCCGCATTCTACGCATGGGACGGCCGAGGGTTTTACCAGGTGGAAAAGATCGTCGACTCGGAAACGGTCTACTACCCGATGGATTTCAGCCGTGAACTCTTCCGCATCCATGTGAACGAGAAGCAGCTCCGCTTCGGGAAAACGTTCTCACTGGACTTTTCGTTCGTCGCCGCCGTCTTCAACTCCAACACCTCAGTGCATTGGGGCGTGATCATTGACATTGGAATTCCACAGGGATCGCCGACGACACCCAGCAACATCTCCACGGTCAACTTTCTGCCGCCGTCGTTGGATCACTCGTTCATGCTCACCAGCGTGCCATCAGCTCACTCGTTTGGCCTGCGCGTCACAAGCAAGCTCGAAAACCTGCTGCCGGTCTACAGGGTCGACCGCGTGCTTTATGGCGCGATTGAGGCGAGCGACACCGCACTGACCACGGCCAACTTCATCGTGCGCGGGCGCTTGGCAAGGTTCGACACCGACGACAACTCGTCCGACCCCAGGGGGCTCGTCGCATTCAACGGCATGGACGCAACTCTCGGCGACGAGGCTGGTGGCGCATCAGGAGACAACACATTCGGAACAGCAAAAATCTAAACCATCATGCCAGCACCAGTCATCAACAAGACCCAGAGCAGCCTCACCCTCGGACTGAATCAACCATTCAGTTTTCAATTTGTGGCGAGCAATTCTCCAACTGGCTGGGCAATCGGTACCAATGAGGTCGTCCCGCCAGGATTCGTTTTCAATCCCACTAGCGGAGTCCTTACCGGATCAGGTCAAACGCCAGGCATCTGGCTGCTGACACTCACTGCAACCAACGCCTCGGGCACGAGCACACCGGAAGTCTTTACCATCGGCGTGTTTGAAACTGCCCATGATCGAGTGTTCAAACAAATGAACATTCAAACCTCGACATGGACAGTGACTCTTCCTGATCCGGCAGCCGCAAGGACCGTCGTCACCGGCAGTGTTCTCCCAGCTCTCGAAGCGGCAACAGGACAAGCCCGGTACGGCGATGATGTCCTTTTCAAAATCCAACTGCTTTCGGGCACGGCGGTGGCTGCATTGCCATTGAAGAGTGCGAGATTTTCGATGCGCGGGCTAGATACCGAACCACCGTTCTTCACCACCGGCGAAACTGCTTTTCGTCGCACCATGGCCATCGAGTCCGGCCTCTTTGTGACCAACTACTGGCTCTACGTCTCATTGGAAGATCCGGCGCTGAGCAATTTCCTCTCAGAAAACGAATATGACGCCACCACCGAGGCGAATGTGATTTGCGAGGTTGAAATGGTCTTTGAACGACCAAGTACGGCAACAGGACCAGTGCTTCAAAAAATCACCACCGTTCCATTTCTCATGCGCATCCGGCGCGACACCGTAAGATAAAATGCCTGCCCCCATCATCAGCCCCAATCAAAAGGTCTATGGCGTTGCTGGCACCTCGCTGTCTCAAACCGCGCAGGTGACAGGCGGACCAGTAACCTGGAGCGCATCCGGTCTGCCTGCCGGAATAAGCATCGCCCCCAGCACCGGGGTGATTTCAGGGACTCCGCTTGCCGCCACCAACAACCTGCAAGCCACGCTCACCGCCACCAAAGCGGACGGCACCGATTCGGAGATCATTTTGTTCCTCATCGAGTGGCCCAATCCGGTCAGCGTAGTTCGCTTGCGAAAGGACCAATTTTCAACAAGCACCCCTTACAATGATGTGACCCTGTCGGGCGGCTACCATCGTTACGCAAGATGGAGAAAGACCGGGCGCATCCCGGCGGGCCTTAATTGGGAAGGAACGAGTCAGGGGCTGAGGTTCTGGGGCACACCAAGTGAGGCGGGTACCTTCATTGCGGATTTCGATGGGCCGTACCCACCAAATTTCACCAGCCCGCATACGATTGGCGGCTCTAACGGAGATCCCCGTGACTGCTCCAACAGCTACCCGATCGCCGTCGGTGTGGTGGGCTCAACCGAGGTTCAAAGGTTCCAGATTGAATTTATTGTCACGGAGCTGAGTTCGCCCAACGTCACCATCGACGGGGTGCAATTCTTTGGGTTCAGAACCTACGGTGAGGCATTCAGCGCGGTCCTACGCGGCAAGTTGGCAAGACGTGGCGGATGGGGAAGCAGCAAACGTTGCATTGGCATTCGCCCGCCCACCAAAGCCATCACCTCATCGGCGGACGCCCACGATTTGACCTTGCCCGCAGATGGAAGCCACATCGTATGGCACTATGATTCTCCCCTCAACGCACTGGATGCCCAGGGAGCTACCGCCTACCCGCTCAAAAACAATCAGCTTACGGAGAGTGACATCGTAGGAGCCGATTGGCAGGTCACCGATGCAAACCTACTTTATCCAAGAGAAGCGATCCTAGATACCGTCTCAGCTCAAAGGCAGTACGTGGTGCCGGAAACATCCAGCCAGTACGCCACTTTTAACGGCACTGCCATCGACGGCAAAAAATGGAAAACCATCGTCAATGCCGACATCCCATTGTCGACGAACGGGAGGTTCTTCGGTGAGTTCATCCTAGAGGATGATTTCAAAGGCGAACTTGAGGTGATGTTCTGGACATCGTCCGAGGGCAAGTTCTCCACGGTTCCGCTGGCCCTGTTCGGACTGAAAATGTTTTTCGGAATCATGGAACAAGGGTTCGCGAATTATAGAGCCGCGAGCGCATTAACTCCCCCACCCTATGATTTGTCCTTTTCCAGGGAATCGATGGGAGGGGGTGTTCTGAAAACCACCCTGAGCAACATTGAAGGAAGGTACGGGGTGTACAACCTCCTGTGCAGATCCTTGCCAGAAGGAAGCAATTCGATGGCGCATCTAACGATTTTCGCAAAGAGCCCCGAATCATGAACTCCTGCTGCATCAATCTTCTCAGCGAGGTGAACTGCCCTACGCCCAATGGCAAAGCCATTTGGTTCAAGTGCAGGTACGCTGCCTGCCATGGCGGCGTTGGCCATGTGGTGGTCACAGCAGCAGATGGCACGGTCGTTTATGACGGCGATCCCACCGTTTCGACCTCAAAGTACATCTACATCGATTTCGACACCTCGAAGGTAAATTCGCTCGGAGCGACCATGGATGTGACTTACAAGCCCGGCGATGCCGCTTGGGGTAGCCATACCTGCAATCGGGCAACATTCGACTGGGGATACGCAGGCAATGAGCAACTGGTCGTAGGCACGGCATATCTCGACAACACCGGTGGAGTCAACGACCTCGGAAACACCTGTGGTTCGTCCTACACAAGGTGCAACACTTTCCAGATTCCAATCGGCGCGTTTACCACCTCGACAAACACTTCCCCGGTAGGATTCTACGCCAAAACGCGCAAGGTTTGTTTCATCGGAAATCCAACCTGCAGCGGCGGATGGACTGAAGCCATTGCCAATGCCGGACCAGGCATCAACTTTGTTCCGGCCGGCTACAAGCTCGCCACCATCCCAGTGGGCAAATCGCTCTTCCTTACCCTCATCAATTACAACGCACGAGGGATTGCCTACACCGCACCGGGGGCAGAACTCAATATCACCAGCGCTGGGCAGATTCTTGCCACTATCCCTCTCACCCTGCAATCGAATGGAGCGCCAGTGTCTCCATACCCATTCGATGGAGTCAGCATCGACGGATCGCCATTCAAGATAACCAACACATGGACAGTACCCGTTGATGTCGTAGTGGGAACCGGGCTCGTCAATTTCCCCGGCATTTACAACGGCCTTGCCGGAATTCGGGTTGATGACTCCCTGGCCTACATCATCTCATGAACCCGCTCGCCGCCGCATACAGACTTGGGGCAGAGCTCGCAAAATGGGGAGCCGATGGGTTCAAGCTATCCGACCAATCCGCTGAGAGGCTTGAAATTTGCCATGCCTGCCCGCAATACAACGACGGGCGATGCCTGCAATGCGGGTGCGCGATGCAAGTAAAGGCGCGCCTATCGACTGCGAAATGCCCGCTGGGTAAGTGGAAGTGAGCCGCGTTGACACGCAAGCTGGGTAAGAATGCAGCTCAGTCAATTCATCGGGGATTCCAATTCTTTTCCTCTGCCAATGGCGTGGAACGGTGGGCCGTTTGAGCCGGCAGCACAGTGGTCGCTGATATGGACCGTAAAGCGCTCGGCCAGTGAAGATGATAGCTCGGCAGTGATTCAAAAAATCAGTGGGGCCGGCATCGCGGTTAGTGGCAGCACCGCCATCATCGAGGTCGTTCCCAATGACACGCTTCCTCTCCCCGCAGTCCAGCTTGTATGGGATCTCCAAGCTCAGAACTTAACGACAGGCGAGGTGCGAACCGTGGCATTCGGCGGACTCAAGCTCGTTCGCGATGTGACGCGAAAAACGACGACTTCATTGCCTATTTACACCAATCAACCCGGGGCTCCTGCTGCGGGCAAAAGCGCCTATGAGATCGCTGTCGATAACGGCTTTGTAGGCAACGAGATCCAATGGCTAGCCTCACTGACAGGGGCCAAGGGCGAGACGGAGTTGATGAAGTTGGACGATGTTTCCATAGACCCTGAGACGCTCGATAATGAATCGATCTTGAGCTACCAGGATTGGACGCAAACTTGGGTCAATTCTTACAAAATATCTGCCTCTCCATACGAAGGGGCAACCGTGGTTCGCAGGGACGATGACGGAAGGATTTCCGCAACCATGCTGCGTTTAACGAATGGTACTGTCTTTTACGGCCAAATAAATGCCAACCCTGACATGATGTCACAGAGTCGCTCGTACACTCTGCCAAACGCATCTGGGACATTTTTGTTGGATACGACCATCGGAAATTCCGTGGTGAAAACATCCGATGACCAGACCATCGCCGGCAAGAAGACCTTCACCGGCCAGATGGAATTGATGAATCAAAAGGCCGAAAATGGTGCGAGCGTGATGAATCTCCATCTTGCTGATGCCAGATACGGACAGATCTTCAAAAGCTTATCCACCTCACTGCTGCAATCATTCGACACCACGCCAATAGTTGTCGCTTCGGTATCCTTGCCCATCGGCACCTACCAATTTGACGCATTCCTCGCTGAATATGCCGAAAATAGCCCAGCAAACTGCACCGTAACATTATCGGCCAATCTCCCAATCAAGTGCGGTCTATCCGAGTTTTACGGAGGATCGTCGGTCACAAGCACGGTGGTTTCTGGGGACAACATTGAATCGACCTCGCGATCCAGCACCGGAACGGCAACGGAGTTTCGTCGCAGCCTAACGGGAATCGTGGAGGTGTTTAACCTCAACACAACCTTGTCGTTGTCGTTCAACCAAAAAGATCACAATCCGATCAACCCATCTTATTGCAGGAAGCGGGCCTACATCATTGCCCGTAAAATCGGATAATTTTTGCGCCAGTTCCTAATCACCTCCATGCGCACAGCCATCGACATCGACTACGCATCCAAAGCCATTGTCGGCATCATTTCGCCGATGGTCGGCGTCATCACGTCGCTTCAAGAGCAGGTCGAATGGCACCTGCGAATTGCCTCGCTGATCGTTGGCCTTGCCGTTGGCATTATGTCGCTCGTCGCCATGGTGCGAAAGTGGCGCAAGCGTTGACAACAATACCTAGGCGTCATGAAAGCACTCAGAATCCTCAGCTACATCGGCAAGGTTAGCGGCTTTATCACCGCCCTTGGTTCCATTCCGTTTATTGATCCAAAGCTCGGCATTGTGATCTTTGCCGCCGCTTCAATAATCAAAGACACCACCAACAGGATTGGTGACATCGTCGATGACGGAAAAGCCAATCAGAGCTTCAACGGATGATGCTTACTTGCTCTTTTTGCCGCGACCTTTTGGAGCGTCTTTCTTGGCACTCTTTTTAGCGAGTGCGAAAGGTCCGGTCTTATCGCCCCCAGCCTCAAACCATTGGTTAATTGCCAAACGTAGCACCGACGCATGCGAGAGGGCCATGGATTTGGAAATGGCATCCACACGGGCAGTCAACTCTTCAGGAAACCTCACGGGTGTGGGTGTCATTCTGTCGTCACTCATGCCCCAAACTTGAACCTCCGCGCCCCACGCGCAAGCAAAACTCCCCATAAATCAGCACCATGAACCAATCTCAGATCATTGAGCTCCAGCGGCGCATAGGCACTACCCAAGACGGATTCTGGGGCCCGAAGTCGATCGCTGCCTGCCAACGTCACCTCAAAGCCATGATGCCAATCGGGTGTGCCTGGCCTTCTCCAGCAGACGGAGCCATGGTCCGTTTCTTTGGCCAACCAGGAGATGAGAGCAGGCTGATCGGCCTCGATGTCACTGGACTCGGCGTGAAGTATGACGGGCAGGCCGTGCGATCTATCCGATGCCATGAGCTAGTAGCAGACTCCCTAGGCCGGATTCTGCGCCGGATCTCAGTTGGCCCCCATCGGGGAATTTTGGCGAAATACGCCGGTTGCTACAACCCACGCCCTATGCGAGGCGGCAACCGCCCATCAAAGCATTCGTGGGGAGCCGCCATCGACCTAGACCCCAACCACAACGGCCTCAAGACTTCATGGCCGGTCGCTGCCACCATGCCGATCGAGGTGATGGAGGAATTTGCCCGCGAAGGCTGGATCGGCCTCGGCTGGCAGATCAGCCGCGATTCGATGCACTTCCAGCCGACGCGGTGAGGTGGCTTCTCTCTCGTTTCGTTGGTCTGATTTGCGTTTGTTATTTGGCCCTCTCAAACCAGCTTAAGTTTCAACAAACCTCTGGCTCCGTTTTGCGGGACCACTTCAGACCTTGTTTGTGGCCGCCTAGCGCATTTCTGTCGCGGTAAGTCGTAAAACTTTTCCACACCCATCATTGATTCAGTCGCCTATTACCTTTTTATCAAATTTAATAGTAAAGTTATTATTACTGTTTTTCTTAGATATACTGAAAAGTTTTTTGCAAACATTATCAGGTATTTTTGTTTCTTTCTTAAATAGCAAAATACCATGTATTTCACTCGTGTATAACATCCACTTTACGCCTGAATATTTATTTTCTTTTATTTTCCAATCCGTAATCACAGGATCATTTTCAAATGCACGTTCGACTTTATTCAAGATCACAACTCCTTCTGGCGCCATCAAATTGCTTTCTAGCCAATGTGTAAGAAATGCAAAAGAAGCTACAAGTATAAAAGCAATTGCCAATATTTTCTTGAACGCACTTTTCATACAGGCGGGCCTTTATTTATTACCCCATGCTGCCGGCCGAAGGGTTGGTAATGATGGATTGTAAGGAGGAGTAAATCCAGCATTCTTGATTTTCTGACATGCCCATCCAGCACAATTCCTGCCGCCTATATTTGTGAAATTGTATTCTGTGTCGTCTGGTCCAGTTATTTCATTGTCAAGTTTCTGGACTGACTCAGGACACGCTCTATAGGAATAGCTATTCTCTGGATTGTACTCGGCGTTGTCGGCTTCGGTGTACACCTTGCCATTACCGCCCCAAATTGAACTTCCAGCATAAAGTCCACGGTTATGATTTGGTGTGTGAATGTAAGCATGTCCAGTATCATTGTATGCTTTTCTTGCTCTCACCCTAATTTCCACGGTTTTAATTTCATCTTCACAGCATTTACGCCCTGCGTCATCAATAACTTCGTTGACTCCTTTTTGTCCATTGCAGCAATCTTCTTTTAAGCCTAACACATCTGACTCATTCAGCCCATCATTCCCAACAAACCCATACAGATTCAAACCACCCTCTTCCCCAATCGGATCCCTGCTAGGCCATTTGCCGGTTTGAGGGTCATAGTATCTGTACCCGTAGTACGCCACACGCGGCCTCAAACCCCGTGAGTGCTGGGATTTTGGACGGGGGCGCGAACGAAAGCGGCTGGGCGACCGTGGACAAATCACCCCTAGAGCATCGCTAATCAACGCCGGGATGGGAAGGAAGAAATTCCCCCATTCATGTTGTTTGCTACATTCCGAGGGAAAGCGCCAAGCCGCTCTTCTCGCCCTTGAAAACCAAAGCTGCAACTAGGGGGGCAGGCCTCAGCTTTCAGAAGTCTTCTCTTTCGTTTCGTTGGTCTGATTTGGATGGTGAATTACGCAACGCAGAGCAGCTAAAGTTTTAACAAAACTCTGGCTCCGTTTTGCGGGATCACCTCACACTTTAGTCTCCTTGAAATAGCCCCCTTGAAAATATGAATTGAAATGAAAGTTCATGGGGTGAGTGCCGCAACAGCCTTGTTGCTCTCTACCCACTGTTTCTCATCGCGGACGAAGTTCATTCGCTTGTCGGCTGGCCACGTAGACGCAGCAATCTTGAGCCATCGGTCACTAGCCAGTCTTCTTCGTAATACGAAGTAAGAAAACCCAGAGTGATCACCGCAATAAAAGAGACCCAAAAAGGTAGTGCTTGCCGCGCCTTGTGGTCCCTCGACTAAGGCTTTGAAATCACGCACTTCCAAGGTTTCAGACTTGGGAACTGGACTGCAACCAACAAGGCAGATGGATGATAGAATGGCTACAGATAAACTGTTCATGGTTGTAATCATTTTCTGCTCGATCCCGGAGGACCAGCTGGCCCTGGATTGGTAGCCCCACCGCTTGGGTTCGTTGGTGTGCCGCCTGGGATTGATCCTTCGTTGCTGTTAGATCCTCCGTTTGCTGAGTTTATACTATCGCCAAGTTCTCCCGGCGATTCAAACCCTGCCCAGTCGTCTGCATCAACATCCGTTCCAGTAACGTCGCCAAAAGTATCCGACGCAAAGGATGAACAGTTATCTGTGTAACACCACTCGCGATGCTCTTTGGCATTCTCAACGAGCTTCTTTGCCTGATCGTCAGTAAGTTTCTTGCAATGTTTGTATTTATAACCCGCAGGAGCATCACCCGGAAAGTTCTCCCTGACATCCGAGCCTTTGCCATTATCGAGTCCGCCCCTTTGTATATTGGGGTGGCTGTCAGGCCATAGGCTGTAAGTTGTAGTCTTGCCGGTGTCTGTATCGACTAAGACCAGTGCAGCGTGTCCATCTGTGTCACCAGCTCCATTTTTCTCGCAGACATTCGACATGATGCACAACCACTTCTCCAAACCGAGACGATCAACGTAGCGAATCGGATTGTTCCGAACCATCCCATACAAGTTCACCCCACCTTTTTCCTCAATCGGATCTCTGCTAGGCCATCTGCCGGTTTGAGGGTCATAGTATCTGTACCCGTAGTACGCCACACGCGGCCTCAAACCCGGTGATTGCTGGGTTTTTGGACGGCGGCGCGTACGAAAGCGGCTGGGCGACCGTGGACAAATCACCTCTAGAGCATCATCAATCACCGCTTCGATGGGAAGGAAGAAATTCACCACTGCTCAACAAAGACGACATTTATTGCATGTCAGAAAACCATCGTGTGTCTTAAAGCGGGATCTTATCCGCGCACGTCACATGGACCCGCAGGCGAGCAGCACCTGTGACAGACCGTTGGGATCTTTGGCGTGGCGTAGCGACGGTCCTCCGGGAGTGAGTTTTGCTAGTGGCAAGTTAGACTTTGATTATATGGATCACCGTCATTTCTTTCGTAATTTTGAGATATTGCAGTTAGCCAAGACTTTCCTTAAGATCCGGATAACGTGATACCACATATTTACGAAAAATATCCCAATTCATATATCCCATAAATTCGCCTACTCTTCTGCGAGCATCATTGAAATCCTCTTCACTCAAAACTTCTTGGGTTTCTTGTAAAAGGCTGTTCATCGAATCGGAACATTTCTTAATCTGGTCTATAATGGCTTTGGCTTTAGAAAGGTCATTCATGTTTTTAGGCGGCTACATATTACAATCAGCATCATCCATACATTCCCTAAAGCATTTATGAAACCGGTTGCCTCCATAATTCCCAGTGGGCAAAGTTGACGCTGTGCATGATGCTATGCATGCCGCTCTTGCTGCAGCACATCTCGCAGCTTCAGCCGCAGCAGCGATAGCTTCTTCAGTCAATTGAGCAACTAAATCAAGGCAAGGTGGTGATACCAAACATGCACATGCTGTAATTCCCAATATATCGGCTGCTGTTAGAAGTATTGCTCCTCCTGCTATGGGAATAACCATCGGGCCATACTGACCCAAATAATCCCACCTATTCACCCCATCATTCCCCACAAATCCATACAGGTTCACCCCACCCTCTTCCTCAATTGGGTCCCTGCTAGGCCATCTGCCGGTTTGGGGATCATAGTATCTGTACCCGTAATACGCCACACGCGGCCTTGATCCCCTTGATTGCTGGGATTTTGGGCGGGGGCGCCTTCGGCAGACGCGTGATGAATGCGGACAAATCACTCCTAGAGCATCACCAATCACTGCTTGGATGGGAAGGAAGAAATTACCCACTGTCGATGGAAGACAGAGATCCGTGGGCCTGTCTATCAGAGCAAAGATACTCCTCGCGACATCTTAACCGCGCGCGTCACATTGACCCGAAGGCGAGCAGCACGGAGCGGGATGGATACAGGGTGCGGAGCGACGATTGATTGAGCAGGTTTTGCTAGAGATGAAAGTCAATTTTTGAAAGGTTGTGTCTCTTGTAATTTACGGATAATAGAAATATATATCGGGACAACTTCTTCCGAAGTAACCTTCACATCAAACTTCTCGGTATCCGCTATCTTTGAAATACTCAGAATATCTAAACATCCAAGACCGTCTTCTTTCTTTGTGCGCGGAACGATAAAAACAGCCGTTTGTTTTCCGGACGTCGAATCAAATTGAGAATACTTCACATTCTCATCAAAAATCTCATTCCTTATTTCCGAAGATGCACGAAAACTTCCAGAAGAAGGCTGGCCGTTTTTTGGCGTATAAATTACCGAAACAATACAAGAAGTGGACCTGTCAATAGGAATAAAGTTTGTGTTTGTATAGTGATCGAACTTTATTTTCCGAGCTGGCATCATGATCACAATGAAGCCTAAGAATATTAATAAAATCAGCCACCCTGTTTTCATTTTGCAGGACCAGCTGCTTTGGCGCACTTTTCTATCAGGCCATTCGCAATGTCAATACAAGTTCCGAATGGGCAAGTTCCGGTTGAAGTCGACTCAAGACAACTGACGAATTTAGCTATATCATGACATTGGCTAAGCTTAACATCCTTGCACTTGTGTTTACTGCTTGGTATACTCGGATCATCGCCCCAGATATCTGGTGAAGTAACATTTGATCCCGCGCCGCCTATGCTTTTCCCTGACGGGAGCCTGAGATACCTGTGCCATGGTATGTCCACTACAATAACATAGAGATCCACTCCATCTATAGAGCACCAATCAACTCCCGTATCAACTTCTGATTTTCTATCTAACACGGAGCCATTTTTACAGCAATGAGTCGTGCTATCATAAGGCGCGGGCGGTCCATGTTGCCCGGAAGGAAGCTCGCAACATGAAGGTGAATTGCTTTCGCCAAGAATTTCCTCCCATAGATCTGAGGTTTCTAAGCCGAGCACATCAACTCGATTTACCACGCCGTTTCCAACCATGCCATACAAGTTCATTCCTCCCTTTTCTTCAATCGGGTCCCTGCTAGGCCATCTGCCTGTTTTTGGGTCATAGTATCTGTACCCGTAGTACGCCACACGCGGCCTCAATCCCCTTGATTGCTGGGTTTTAGGGCGGGGCCGCGCACGTTGGACGCGTGATGAATGCGGATAGATCACCCCCAGAGCATCACTACTCACCGCCTGGATGGGAAGAAAGAAATGCACCCACTGTCGATGAAAGACAGAGATCCGTGCGTGCGCCTTTCAGAGCAAAGATACTCCTCGCGACACCTTAACCGCGCACGTCACATGGACCCGAAAGGCGAGCAGCACACGTGACAGCACGCAGCGGGATGGAAAGGTGGGGCGGAGCGACGATCTTCGGGGAGTTGTTAGAGTTTTAATGAGGGGGGATTTGTTGAAATGTGGGACCTGTCCCCATTTACGCTCGCTACTCTCCCGAGTAAGAATACATTAAATAGATAGCAGATATAAGATTTATTAAAAATGCAACTATTATAAAATAGATCGGCAGCATGTTTGACTGATCATATACAAATCCAACAAAAAACGCAGAAAATCCCAGACCATACGCAACAATCATTAAAAATTTATACACTATTTTCTGCGTATCAGGAAACTTTAACTTCTGCAAGACGCCCCATGGACTCGCTAAAATTGACACAAAAATACTGATCCGGCTCATAGCTTTTTAAAATTTACCAATTATACCCATTAAGATTTTAAAGATCTTAAACAATATTACTGACCTATGGGATATTGAGGTTCGCAAATACAGGGAACATTTTCTAAGCACAGTTTCCATTCTTTCTCTATGCTAGATAGCTCCTTTAAATAGTTAAGTCGGGTTATAAATAAACAAGCTGATACAGCGATTGGGTTGCCGACCCGAAAGCAACCTCCAGACAATGCTTCCATCTTTGCTGCCGATTGCCTCCATTTTAGATTGCCTGCGAGATTACATTTTTCGACTTCTTTGGGATCCTTAAAGTTTGGGGGGGCGCACTCTTTGGTTCCTAAATAATCAATGCCACAGATCCCATCATTCCCCACGAACCCATACAGGTTAAAACCCCCCTCTTCCCCAATCGGATCCCTGCTAGGCCATCTACCGGTTTTTGGGTCATAGTATCGGTAACCGTAATACGCCACACGCGGCCTTGATCGACGGTTTTTCGAGCCGATTTTGCGTGCTGAGGCCGAAAGATTGCCGCTAGGTGAGGGTGTCTTGGGTGGCGGCTCGGGGTTTGATACGGCGGCCCCGCCAAGTGGCGGATCTTCATCGAACGGGGGCTTTGATTGCAGCGTGTCAGCATCCATCACTCGGCAGGAGCAAGCGTTGGAATGTGATGCAGCAGCATTCATGTTTTGATCCGATAGCGGTTCGTTCACTCCATGGCAAGATATATTCTGCGTCATAGGCATCTCGGGCTGTCCGTGTTTGCCGTATGCATCGTGGTTTTCGTCAAGCCGTCCGTGTGGGTGGCAACGGGCATGAATTTCCCGCAAGGC
>Ga0208090_1000051_pt1 | contig 27563 bp, 23 predicted proteins | sample LakMenEpi20Jul12_FD_150718 | JGI IMG/M metagenome (GOLD analysis project Ga0208090, IMG submission 150718) | Freshwater microbial communities from Lake Mendota, WI - 20JUL2012 deep hole epilimnion (SPAdes) | ecosystem: Environmental > Aquatic > Freshwater > Lake > Epilimnion/Euphotic zone ...
GATCGATCCGCCGCGCGCTCATGACCCCACTGACATCCGGGAACGACCGCGTGCTGCTCCGCCCCACTGCATTTTCCTGCGGTGCGCAACTCGACCCACTCGATGCCGATGGCAAAAAAATCCGCCAAATTTTCGGCCCCTCACCCCACGCCTTCGGACACCCCGGCGCTGGCGGGAGCCATGCATTCGCCGACCCGGACTCAGGCATTTCCTTCGCATATGTCATGAACCAAATGAGCCTTGGCGTCATGCCGGGCCCGAAATGCATGAAATTGGTCGAGGCGCTTTTTAGCGATGATGGCTGATCCCGTGACGCATGCCGCTTGACCGGATCAAGCAGCGGATTCCATGCTCACCACCGATGCGCATCCTCACCGGACTCCAACCCAGCGGCAAACTCCATGTCGGAAACTACTTCGGCGCCATGGAGCCAGCCGTCCGCCTGCAGGAACAAGGCGAGGCATTCTACTTCATCGCCGATTACCATGCGATGACCTCCGCGCATGACGCTGCTGCCCTGCGCGAGAATGTCCGCGAGCTCGCCATCGACTTTCTCGCCTGCGGCCTGGATCCAGCCAAGGCGGTGTTTTTCCGTCAAAGCTCCGTTCCAGAGGTCAATGAACTCGCATGGATCCTCTCGACGATTTGCCCCATGAGCCTGCTGGCGAAATGCCACTCGTACAAGGACAAGACCTCGCAAGGCATCGCACCCAATCACGCGCTTTTCGCCTATCCGGTCCTCATGGCAGCGGATATCCTTCTCTACGATTCCAACAAGGTCCCCGTCGGCAAGGATCAGAAACAACACCTCGAAGTCACACGCGATCTCGCGGTGAAACTCAACGACACCTACGGCGAAGGCACCGCAGTAATCCCCGAGCCCATCATTCGCGAGGAAACCGCGATCGTCATCGGCCTCGACGGACGCAAAATGAGCAAGAGCTACCACAACACATTGCCGCTCTTCGGCGACGAAAAAACCCTCCGCAAGCTCATCATGAAAATCACCACCGACTCGACCCCGGTGGAAGATCCGAAACCGGTGGAAAATTCGATCATCCTCGCACTTTACCGGCTCTTTGCGAGCGAAGCAGATAACGCGACCATGGTAGCCGATCACGAACGCGGAGGCATTGGTTACGGCGACCTCAAGAAGCGCCTTGCCGATGCCTACTGGGACTTCTTCGCGCCGATGCGCGAAAGACGTCTCGCGATTTCCAAAGATCCGGCCTATGTTGAAAAAATTCTCGCCGAGGGTGCCGAACGCGCACGCGCCGAGGCCAGCAAGGTCCTGCAACGCGTCCGACGCGCGGTTGGCCTTGCCTAATTCAATCTAACAAAAAATTCATCATGAAAAAATCCGTGCTCTGTCTGCTCGTCGACGGCTTTGAGGAAATTGAAACCGTCACGCCCGTCGATGTCCTGCGCCGCGCCGGCATTGAAGTGACCATCGCCGCGCTCGTTGACAAAACTTCCACTGGCAAGCATGGGATGCAGCTTGTGGCCGACACCACGCTCGATGAAGTCGATGCTTCGGGCTTCGATCTTCTGCTCATCCCCGGCGGTCCAGGTGTGGCTGCATTGCGCCGCGACGGACGCCCTGCAAAGTTGGCCGCCCAATTCGCCGCCAATCACAAACCAGTCGCTGCCATCTGTGCCGCTCCTCTCGTGCTGCTTGATGCCGGCCTGCTTGCCGGAAAAAAATTTACCGCCTACCATTCCGTCCGCGAAGAACTCGGCGGCGGCCTCGACGAACGCGTGGTCATCGATGGCCAAATCATCACCTCACGCGGAGCTGGCACCGCTCTTGATTTCTCACTGGCAATCGTCAAACACCTGCTCGGCGCCAAAGCTTCGACCGATGTGGCCGAGGAAATCATGGCCTGATTCTTTACCCATGACGAATGCGCGCTTGCGTTCAACTCGTCGCTTGCGAATCTTCGCCAAATCGTGCCCGCCGTGACCCGCAAGCCGCTTTGGCTGCTTCCCAACCTGCTGAGCCTAGACGCCCCGCTTGTCGCCGTCGCATGGCTTTATGTCTTTTCGCAGACTTGGCGCCTCGGCTACCTCCCGTGGGAATCCTATCTCGTGCTAGGCCTGACCGTCTGGGCAATCTACATCGCCGACCGCCTGCTCGATCTCTCAATCCTCGGGGCCAACTCGCCTAAGCTTTCCGTCCGTCACCGCTTCCATCAGCAGCACCGGAAATTTTTTACCACCGCGCTGATCATCTCGGCATGCCTCGCCCTCTTGCTAGTGATCTCACGAATGCCGATGTCGATCTACGCAAAACTCATGCCCGGCGGATTGTTGGTCGCCGGCTTCTTTGGCGTCTCGATGCTGGCCAGCCAGGACGAACAGGATATACCCCATGCAAAAAATATCATCGCCGGAATCAGCTTCGCATTCGGCACCGCCATGTTCGCCCAACTCTACCGCTCTGGCTTCGACCTCTGGAACATGGTCGGATCCCGCGAATTCATCAGCTTCGCCACCCTCTGTGTCCTGAACATTTCCGCAATCGACATCTGGGAACACGCCAACCGCTCGCCCGACACGGAAACAAAGGCCAGCGACGAACTCTCACTCGCCCTCCCACTCACGCTCCTCGCTTCCACCGCTCTTGCCAGCGCGGTCCTCGATCATAACGGCGCCAGCCGACCTTTCTTTTACTCGATCCTCACCGGCACTGCTCTGCTCTACATGCTCAATCGCATACGCTCGAGCCTGTCGATGGACGCGATGCGCGTGCTGGCGGATGTCGCCATGCTGGCACCCGTCCTGCTGTTCATCGCCTTCGACCGACGCTGATTCATACTTGTCGGCCGCCACCCGCACCATTACACCAACCTTTCCAAAATGAGTCGCTCCGACCAAATCACCCGCAGACCCGCCATCATCATCCTCGGCGCCCCAGGCTCCGGCAAAGGCACCCAAGGAAAAATCCTCGGTGCCGTTCCCCGCTTCTTCCATTGTGCCTGTGGTGATGTATTCCGCTCGCTCGACACCCGCACGCCTCTCGGCATGAAGTTTGTGGAGTACTCGAGCCGCGGCGAGTTGGTCCCCGACGAATTGACCATCAGCCTCTGGAAAGCCCAGATGGACAATCTTGCCGATACCTACATTTACAAGCCCGACATTGACCTCCTCGTGCTTGATGGCATTCCGCGCAACGTGCGTCAGGCGGAACTCATCAGCAAGCATATCGAAGTCCAGCGCGTCTTTCACCTTTCCTGCCCAAACCGCGACGAGCTCGCACACCGCATGCGCAAACGCGCCCTCAAGGACAACCGCATCGACGATGCCAGCGACGCGGTGATCAATCAGCGCATCGCAACCTACGAGGCAGAAACAAAACCAATTTTGGAATACTATTCCTCATCGATGATCACCGACATCGACGCCTCCCAGCAGCCTGTCATCGTTCTCTCTGAAATCATCCAGCAAGTCATCAAACTGCCGTTCTATCAGGAAACCGCCACGCAGGTGATTTGATTTTCATCCTACAAACATGAGGTTGGTTTTCATCGCCACCGGGGATATCGCGCTGCCGGCCTTTCGGCGCCTGATTGATGCAGGCCCGAGGCCGCTGGCCCTCATCACCCAGCCGGACAAGCCGGTCGGCAGGCACCAGATCATGCAGCCGTCGGCAATCAAGGCCGCCGCCATCGAAGCCGACATCCCTGTGCTGCAACCGCAAAAAATCGGCGATGCCGCAGATCAAATCGCCGCATTGCATCCCGACATCCTCGTGGTGATGGCATACGGACAGATCCTCAAAAACGACATTCTCAGCCTGCCGAAACTCGCAATCATCAACCTCCACGCATCGCTCCTGCCAAAGTATCGCGGTGCCGCTTGCATACAGGCAGCCATCGACGCGGGCGATCGCGAAAGCGGCATCACCTCAATGCATGTCGTGCGCGAACTCGATGCCGGCGACATGATCGTGGCCAAACCAATCCCGATCGAGCCCGACGAAACCGGCGGCAGCCTACACGACCGACTCGCGCAACTCGCCATACCGGTACTTGATGAAACACTCGCAAAGCTGGCCGACGGCAGCGCAGCCCGCACACCACAAAACCCGGAGCATGTCAGCCATGTGCCGAAACTCGAACGCGATGACGGCAAACTCGATTGGTCGATTCCCGCCGCCAACCTCGAGCGCCGCATTCGCGCCTACGACCCGTGGCCCGGCACCTACACCACGGTCCTGGAAAATGGTTCCGCAAAACGCCTCAAAATTTTTCCGCCCACCCGAATTTATGACATTCCTCTCAGGCCGGGGATGATATCTTGCGACGACGGCAAACTCATCGTCGGCTGCGGCGATGGATCACTCGAACTGACCATGGTGCAAGCCGAAGGCGGCAAACGCATGTCCGCCACCGATTACCTTCGAGGCAAAAAACCCGAGCATTTTGCCTGAACCATGCGGGTTGCGAAATTCCCACTCAGCAGCTAGCGTGCGGCATACGATGACCCGCCTCCTTGCTTGCCTCATCATCGCACAGGCTGTTTGCCTGTCCGCAGCGATGGCCAACCGCGCACCCATCAACGACAAGCCCGCGCCGGAAAATCGTGAGGATCTTCTGGCAATCCAAAACGCTGTCACAAGTGCCCTGCCACGCGCCAGCGAGGCCACGGTCGCCATCGAAATCACCGGTGGCTCAGGCACCGGAGTGATCGTCTCGCCCGATGGCCTCATCCTCACCGCCGCCCATGTCAGCGGCGCCCCCGGGAAAAAAGTCGAGGTCATCATGCCGGACGACAAACGCGTGAACGCCATCACGCTCGGACTCGATTCGGAAACCGACGCGGCAATGGTCCGCATCACCGACCCCGGCACTTGGCCATTTGTCGAAATCGATAAATCGAAATCATACCGACTCGGCGACTGGGTCTTTGCCTTGGGCCACTCGGGCGGCTTCGACAAGGAACGCGGACTCGTCCTGCGCCCAGGCCGCATCGTGCGCATCGCCGATCAGTCACTGCAGACCGATTGCATCCTGATCGGCGGTGACTCAGGTGGGCCCCTCTTCGACCTCTCAGGTCGCCTCATTGCAATTCACTCACGCGTCGGGCCACAACTCGTGGTCAACATGCATGTCGGCATCGGAACATTTCAGGAAAAATGGGACGCTCTGATGAACTCCGAATTTCTCGGCGATGGCCCCTTTGCGAAGAAACCCGTCAAAGGCAACGGATACTTGGGTATTGCGACAGAGCCATCCAATGCCGGACTCAAAGTCACTAAAGTTGGCAATGAAAGCCCCGCCAAAAACGCAGGCATCCGCGGCGGCGACCTGCTCGTCAAACTTAATGACACAGCCTTGCAATCACGCGAAGACCTTCAAGCCATCCTCAAAGAGTTGAGCGCCGGCGACGAAGTCCGCATCGAAATCCGCCGCGGATCCGAAACCCAATCCATCACGCTCAAACTCGATGAACGCTGAACGCATCGCCCTCATCCTCGGTACGATCTTGCTGACGCCACTCAACGCGCAGCAAAATCTCGAGACGGATTTCCGCATGACCGGAAGGACGACCCTCGCTGGATTCGAAGCACAACGCCAAGTGCTTCAGCAATCCAGCGCGGTGATCAGCATCGGCCAGAAGGAAATTGCCTATGGCGTGGTGGTTTCCGCTGATGGCCATGTGCTGACCAAGGCCGGCGAAATTCGCGAAATGGAACAACTCACCGTCACCATCAACCGTCAGCGCTTCGACAAAGCAAATGTCATCAGCACGAACAAGGAATGGGATGTGGCATTGCTCAAAGTGGACACCACCAACCTGGTACCGGTCACCTACGCCAGCGAAACCGACATCCCACAAGGCACATGGGTCGTGGTGAACGGAGCCACATCGCGCACCCTACGCCGCGCGAACATCGGCATGATCAGCGCCAAGCCCCGCGAAATTCACCCCAGTGGCGGACTCGCCCTCGGCATCGTAATCAAAAATTTATCCAAACGCCTCGAAATCGAAAAAGTCACTCCCGATGGCGGTGCCGATGAAGCAGGTCTCAAGGCAGGCGACGTGATCGTCGCCGTCGATGACAAACCGCTCTCAAATATCGAAGAGCTTTCCGCAGCACTGGTTCAACGCAAAGCCGGCGACAAAGCACGCATCACCTACAACCGCTCAGGAAAAACATTCACCACCGATGTCCGTCTCACTGCAAAAACCGAACTTTTCGACATTTCCGCCAACCGCAACGACGAGATGAGCGGCGACTATTCGAAGCGCCGCAGCGGCTTTCCCCGCGTGATCCAACACTCAGTCATGGGCAACAGCCAAACCATGGGCGGACCTGTGATCGATCTCAACGGTCACTGTGTCGGCATGAACATCGCCCGCGCCAGCCGCGCAGAAACCTTCGCCATCCCTAGCGCAGAAATGAAGCAACTCGTCGAACGCATGATCGACCACCAACCAAAGCGGTAGGGCGATGCAGCGTGTCGACCCAGGCGTCATTTCACATCATGCCTGCTCCACTCAACAACCCGCGGGTCATGCCCACTCGCATCACCGCAAACAAAAGCCGCAAGATCCGCCGGCAAACCTATGCGCCAGTCCATCATGCGACCGTTCCACATCAGGCTCAGTCGTGACGCATGCAATGCATGACGCGGCAAAAGCAGTCTCTTTTGCAGTTCCGGCGTCCATCCATCGCGCATCCATTCGAGATATTCCGAACCATCGCCCGCGTAAAGTTTGTCGCCTGCGATCGGGAATCCGTCATTTGCCAGATGCACGCGAATCTGATGCATCCGTCCGGTTTCAGGAAAACAACGGATCATCGCATGATGCCTCCCATCGACTTCGAAGCGATGCTCGACCTTGAATCGCGTGAGGCATTCACGGCCCGCGGCATGCACCACTTGTCTTACCCATATCGCCGCCGGACCAAGTTCACCTTCACGCAAAATTGACTGAGCATTGGTCCACTCGTCCGCATCAGGCCAACCCGTCACGATCGCAATGTATTCTTTCTCGACCTCTCGACGCTCAAAAATGATTCCGAGCTCGCGCGCTGCGAGCGTGTGCTTGGCCACCAACACCAACCCGCTCGTGTCGCGATCGAGGCGATTTACGATCGCCGGTTTCGAGCCGTTCTCAATCTCGAACGCCAAAAGTCGCTCAATCCCGCCCAGCAAGGTCGGCTCGGGCTTGCGGTTGGCCGGATGCACAATCAAAGGAGCCGGCTTGTTCACCACAAGCCAGTCGGCCGACTCGTCGACCACCGAAAAATCCGCCAAAACCTGCAGGCTCACGCACCTAAATCACATCATCCGCAAACCCTGCGCAATCCTTCACACTCAAGGTTCGGATGAAAAATCGGCCGACCTCCATGCAAAAAAGGGTTGCCCGCCTCACGGCAAGCAACCCTTTGGGATTTGATGCGATCGATCAGATGAGAGGTCTGATCGAAGCCTTCATGGACTCGAACCCGGCGCGAAGCTTCGCGAGCTCGTTTTCGGCTTTAACAATCCGGTCACTCATCTGAATCAGGCTGGCAACCTTTGACGTAAGTGCCGACGAAACCTTTGGCGATGCCTTGCCCAAAGCAACGGCCTTGCCGCCTTTGGCAACCTTGTTGCCAGACTTCTTGAGCCAAGCGGAAACGGTAAGGATGGAGATCTTGAACTTGCGAGCCGCTTCGCTCTGACCGCCACGGCCATTGCTTGCGTTGTATGCGCTGACGAAATTGACAACTTCCTGCTTTTCGTTGGCGCTGTAACGCTTGCCTGCGCCTTTCGAGCCTTTCTTAGCACCTACTTTGGCTTTTTTGGCAGCCTTTTTCTTTGCCTTTGCAGGCTTGGAAGCTTTTGCGGCCTTGGCGGCTTTGGTTGGCTTGCCCTTCTTCTTGGAAACTCCAGCAGCCTTGAGCCAGGCACCGATCGTGATCGGCGAGACCTTGAATTTGCTGACTGCGGCACTCTGACCACCGCGGCCTTTGGCCTCATTGTATTGTTGGACGAAGTCAACAATCTCTTTCTTTTGCTCGGGCGTGTAACGAACGCCGACTGATTTGCTTTTCTTTGATTTACTGCTCATTGCGCGCACAACTTGAATGAGTTAGAAATTCATTGCAAGGAAAAGTTTTAATAATGATTTAGTATAAATTTATAACCAGTTTACCACGCATACACTTCCCAACCTTCTTCATTTCCCGGGTAAATCTCCACCCGATCACCGCAATCCACCAATTCATAGAGGGAAATCATATCGCTGTTAGACATGCGGATACAGCCATGACTGGCAGGATGCCCTATGGATGATTCATCATTGGTTCCATGAATGTAAATATACCGATCCATCGTGTTAAGATTCCACGGATCCATGCCCTCAAGCCTCAAAATGCGCGTCAGTATGAGATCATCCTGCGACTTCTCATCTTTATTCCAAACCCCGCAAGCGATGCGTGCCTTGAAGATGGTGCCGACCTCTTCGCCATCGCCGATCTTTTCGGAAATCCTGAAGCGTCCGGTGGGTGTCCGCATGCTCCCCACTTCACAACCCATTCCCTTGGCCGCGGTCGAGACCGCAAATCTCGCGAGCAAGCAGTCATCGTCAAAGACGAGCATCTGCTGCCCACTTACGGATACCACAATGCGTTTCATCATTCGGATGCGGGAGATATGACCAAGATCGCATTGTGACCACCCATGCCATTGGAGACCTTCGCCACCGGGCCGGCGACTTCAAATGAATCATGCGGTGCAACGAATCCCTGCGGCACGCTCAACCCTTTCACATTTCCAGGCAGCCGTCGGCCTTTCATAAATCCCGCCAGGATCGCGCTTTCGAGCATGCCGCTGGCACCAATGGCATGACCAACATAAGGCTTGAGCAAAATCAGCGGTGGCTTTGCATCCGTGAATGCGCGTTGCATCCATGTCGGATCAGCGACCGCCTGCACCAAGGTGCCTGTCGCATGCGGGCATAGGGCGGACAAACCACGCGTGAATTCATGGTGAAAAAGCTCCGCGCTGCGACCGCCATCCGCAGGAATTCCCACAGGATTTGCAGCATCGGAATTGCATGCATAATGAAGCAGCCGCGGATGATTTCCTTCACCGCTCTCAATCGCCATCGCCGCCGCAGCTTCTGCGGGGACAAATCCGGTGGTCGATGAATGATAAGGATCCAGATTCGCACTTTTTGATAGCAACCCCGAAGACGCGTACTGATCGAGCAGCATCGGCACCAAGGGCAGATCCACCGCGACCGCCAAAGCGCGCGTCGCAAGACCGCACTGCAGCATCATCATCGCCAGTCCCACCGCATCAAGCCCCGCGGCACAACCACTGGCAACGACGTGATTCGGACCTGTGATGCCAAACTCGATGCTGATCGCCGAAGCCGGCTCGCTGTGAATGGTGTTGCTGGCAGCCATCAGTCGAAACGGCCGTCGCCCGGGCCAGGGCCCGAGCCAACCCGCCGCATTGCCGCGACTCGTGCCGACCACCAACGCAGCGTCTTTCAAATCGCTTTTACTCCAACCTGCTTCGGCGATCGCTTCACGAGCCGCATGCAGAGCCGCCATGGTTGCAGGGCCCCATTTGCGACTGGTCAAACATTCGCGGTCCGCAATCCACGCGCCCGGCGTTGCAGCGTGAACACTAGTGGCGCCCAACAAATCTCCAAGCGGCCGAAACGGCACGACACCCTTTGCGATCGAATCAAGATGCGAAGGCAGATCAACACCGAGCGCCGACAAAGCACCCAGCCCCTTGATGGAAAATGACTGGCGGATGCCCACGGGTAGCAAGATGCAGGCGCGTCGCAAACTAAAATCCTATCAGCGCGTGCGGTTGCGACGCTCGCCTCTATCGCCGCCAAATCGCCCACCAAACCATCCGCGACCGTTGAGAATTCGGCTCTTGTCCGCATCCGTCAAAAGCTGGCTCTGCTCGACATATGCGGTCGCTGCAGCGGCGTCTTCTTGCATCCACCGCGTTGCCGCAATGCTCAACGAACGGATCCGCTCACCCTCGTCCTGAATGTTTTCCGCTACCAAAATCACCTGCGACGGATCCGTCGCGGTGTTGCTCATCACATACGACTGCAAGGCACTATCACGCAGATCCCCCGCCTCGAGCCCGTAAGCATATGCCAAGGCGTTCGGCGCGTCCTTGCTGACCCACGAGGAGATCAACTCCCGCATGCTCAGGCGCTTGGCGGCATCACTACCCTGCTCCATGAGAAACTCCGCCGCATACTTGGGGTCCTCGCGCGCGATATCACCCACCACCTCTGCCACCGCACGGTTCTTGGCCGAGCCTTGCGCCATGAGCTTCACCTGCGCTGCAGCCGCTCGGGACTCATCATCACTCGACAAACCACCAATCGCAGCCGCCAATGCATCATCTCGCTGATTAGCTGGGAGCGATGCGATCCATGCCTGTGCCTCTTCGAAATTTTTCGCCCCATAGCTTCTCGCCACGCTTTGAAATGCCTCAGTGAAATCCTCGCCGGTCATCCCGGCAAGCATCTTCGACGCCTTGGCCGGATCCAACTTCGCCACCTCTCCCACCACCGCACCGATCGCTTCCGCACGACCCTCACCCAAAGTACTCGCCCACGCCATCGCCGCCGCAGGGTTCTGTCGCGCCCACTCAGCACCAATGATCGACACCCCGTCGCGACCGCCAGCACGACCGCCAGCACCCATCATCGAAAACTCGCGCGGATTCTCCGCAAGATAAGCCGCAGCTCCGGCAGGATCCACGCTCGCCCAACCCTGCAGGATCGTCGGCTTCACAAACATTCCCCCAAAGCCCATCGAGCCGGAAAAATCCATCGCCGCCGTCGGATCCAACTCCGCCCATCGCCCGAACAACAAAAATGAGGCCAGCATCCGCTCGTTCATCGGCAGCTGATCCAACTTGCCCGCCTCACGCTCGAATTGCGATGGACTCAGATCCGCATAAAAATCGAGCATCGCCTGCACCCGTTGCGTGCTGCCCGGCATGCCGCTGATTTGACCAATGCTCATTGGCCGCTTCGCCCGCTTGGTGTCGCGCTCGGTGGCGGATACTTGACGCGACCCCGAGTTCGCCTTTGCCGAACCCGCGCCCAGCTCCTCCGACGGCGACCCACCCTTTGCCTCATCCGAGCGAATGTTCAAGCCAGTGACCAAACCACCGAGCACACCAAGCACCAATGTCATGAGAGCAAATAACCACGGATTTTTCATAAAATTGAAGTGTGACACACCCATTCAACCACGATCCGCAGATTTCGTCGCAATGAATTTTCAGGGCTTGCATCTCTCCCCGAATCGTTAATTCTTCGCGCCGCATGAGCCGCTTAGAAGGAAAAGTACTCGTCGCCCAAGGCGGCGGCCCCACCCCAGTCATCAACCAAAGCGTCGTCGGCGTCGCCCTCGAAGCCCGCAAATTCACCCAGGTCACCTCGATTTACGGTGCCGTCCATGGGGTTCGCGGAATCATCGAGGAAAACTTCGTCGACCTCACCCGCGAGACCACCCACAACCTCGAGCAGGTCGCGGATACGCCATCCTCCGGACTCCTCTCGACCCGCGACAAGCCCGATGAGGAATACTGCGCCCGCATGTTCAAGGTCATGCAGGCCCACGACATCCGCTACTTCTTCTATGTCGGTGGAAATGACTCGTCCGACACCGTCCGCATCGTCAACGAACAGGCAAAGCAGGCAAACTACGAACTGCGTGCGATCCACATCCCCAAGACGATCGACAACGACCTGATGGAAAACGACCACTGCCCGGGCTTCGGCTCCGCAGCCCGTTTCGTCGCTCAGGCGTTCACCGGCGTCAACCTCGACAACCGCGCGCTCAAGGGCGTCTACATCGGTGTCGTGATGGGCCGTCACGCCGGCTTCCTCACCGCTGCTTCCGCCCTCGGTCGCAAGTACTACGATGATGGCCCACACCTCGTTTATGTGCCAGAGCGCGCCTTCGATACCGAGAAATTCCTCGCCGATGTCGATCGTATGTACTCGAAGTTTGGAATGTGCACGATTGCTGTTTCGGAAGGCATTTCCGACAAGGACGGCAATCCGATGATCACCAAGCTGATGGGCGAAGAGCGTGACGCCCACGGCAACCTCCAACTTTCCGGCACCGGTGCCCTCGGCGACCTGCTCTCGCAGACAATCAAGGACGGCCTCAAGCTCAAGCGCGTTCGCTCCGACACCTACGGATACCTTCAGCGTTGCTTCATCGGATGCCGCTCCGACCGCGACGCCCACGAGGCCCGCGAGGTTGGTGAAAAGGCAGTCCAGTACGCCATGTGGGACAATGTCGACGGCTCGATCGCGATCCGTCGCCCAGTCCTCAACTACAGCGTCGATTACGAACTCGTGCCGATCGAAAAGGTCGCCGGCAAAACCCGCCACATGCCCGACAATTTCATCAACGCCGATTCCAACGGCGTCACCGAGGACTTCCTCAACTACTGCCGCCCGCTGCTCGGCTCGGACTTCCCACAGTCCCACCGCCTGCGCGCGCCAATGGTGCCAAAAATCCTCCACAAGTGATCGCTCGCGCGACCGCTTCGAATCGATCCTCATCCGGGCCGGTGGACTTCGCTCCCCCGGCCCTCTTTTTTTGTTGCGGATCATCGGTGTTATAGCCCATTCGGCTTGCCCTCACCCCCTCATGCCCTAGCATCACCGCTTCCCGCCAATGCACCGCGTTTTTGTCGAAAAATTTCCTCCGCACGATATCGAGGCCCGCCACTTGTTCGCCGATCTCAAGGAGTCGCTTACCCTACCTGGCCTCGAATCCCTGCGCATCATCCAACGCTACGAAATCGACGGCATCAGCGCAGAACTCATTGGCGATGCCACCCAGCTGATTCTTTCCGAACCGCAAGTCGATCGCACCAGCACCACGCTCGAGATTTCCAACAACGAACACGCCTTCGCGATCGAGTACCTGCCGGGCCAGTTCGATCAACGCGCCGACTCGGCAGCCCAGTGCATCCAGATCCTCACCGGCGGTTCGCGACCAACGGTTTCGTCCGCCAAAGTGATCGTCCTGCACGGAAATCTTACTCCTTCCGAAATCGATGCGATCAAAGCCTACGCGATCAACCCGGTGGATTCACACGAAGTTCCCGTGGCCGGATCCGGCGAACGCCACCAGCCCGCCGCTCCTGCCGATGTCGCGATTTTGAACGGCTTCAACACCAGCGACCCCGCCGAACTTCGCAAGCAACTCGGCCTCGCGATGTCCGCCGCCGATGTGGCATTCTGCCAAACCTATTTCCGCGATCAGGAAAAACGCGAACCGAGCATCACCGAAATCCGCGTGCTCGACACCTATTGGTCCGACCACTGCCGCCACACGACATTCCTCACGGAAATCACCGATGTCGTTTTCGATGATGAAAACAGTCCCGTCTACCGCGCATGGCAAACCTATCTTGCGACGCGCAAAAAACTCGGACGCGACAGCAAGCCCGTCACGCTGATGGATATCGCCCTCACCGGCATGCGCGAACTCCGCTCCTCCGGCGAACTCGATAACCTCGAGGAGTCCGACGAAGTCAACGCGGCCTCTATCGTCGTTCCGGTCACGATCAAGCATTCGGCCACAGCCGAACCCACCACCGAAGAGTGGCTCGTGATGTTCAAAAACGAAACTCACAACCACCCGACCGAGATCGAACCCTTCGGAGGCGCCGCCACCTGCCTCGGCGGTTGCATTCGCGATCCGCTCTCCGGCCGCTCGTATGTCTATCAAGCCATGCGCGTCACCGGCGCCGGTAATCCGCTCACGCCATTTTCGGAAACGCTGCCAGGCAAATTGCCGCAACGAAAAATCTGCCGCACCGCAGCTCACGGTTATTCCTCCTACGGCAACCAAATCGGACTCGCGACCGGCGAAGTCGCCGAAGTTTACCACCCGGGCTATGTCGCCAAACGCCTCGAGATCGGCGCGGTCGTTGCCGCTGCCCCACGCTCGCAAGTCTTCCGCGGCAAACCCGCCACCGGCGATGCGATCCTTTTGATCGGCGGACGCACCGGACGCGATGGCGTCGGCGGCGCCACCGGATCCTCCAAGGAACACACCGACACCGCGCTCGAGAATTCCGCCGAGGTCCAAAAGGGCGACGCCCCAACCGAACGCAAAATCCAACGCCTCTTCCGCAACCCGGTCCTCACTCGCAAAATCAAAGTCTGCAACGACTTCGGCGCCGGCGGCGTATCAGTCGCCATCGGCGAAATCGCGCCCTCGCTTCGCATCAACCTCGATGCCGTTCCCAAAAAATACGACGGACTCGACGGCACCGAACTCGCCATTTCCGAATCCCAGGAACGCATGGCAGTCTGCATCGACCCCGCCGACATTCCCTACTTCCTCGAAGAAGCCGATCGCGAAAACCTCGACTGCACGCAGGTCGCCGAAGTCACCAACGACGGCCGCCTCGTCATGCTCTGGCGCGACAAAAAAATCGTCGATCTCTCACGCGAATTCCTCGACACCAACGGCGCCAGCCAATCGGCCACAGTCCGAGTTTCTACATTTGACGATCAACTTTCCAACAAGAGTTCCCCAACCAATAATTCGATCGCCGAAATTCTCTCCGACCTGAGCAACTGCTCACGCAAAGGCCTTGGCGAGCGCTTTGATGCCTCGGTCGGCGCCGGCACCGTGCTATGGCCGTTTGGTGGAAAACACCAACTCACCCCACCCGACGCGATGGTGGCCAAGCTTCCTCTGCTCGAAGGTGACACCGATGCTTGCAGCTTCATGGCATGGGGCTTCGATCCCTACCTCTCCGAGAAATCACCATTCCACGGCGCGATCCACGCGGTGACCGAATCGGTCTGCAAAGTCGTCGCTGCAGGCGGTCGACTCCAAGACATCCGCCTCACCTTCCAAGAGTATTTCCCAAAACTTGGTAACGACCCACAACGCTGGGGCATGCCTTTTGCCGCACTTCTCGGCGCCTATCACGCGCAACACTCGCTGCGCCTCGCCGCCATCGGTGGCAAGGACTCGATGTCCGGATCGTTCAATGATCTGGATGTGCCGCCGACCCTCGTTTCGTTCTCTCTCGCGCCCGGCCGCGCAAGCCTCGCGCTCAGCCCGGAATTCAAGGAAAGCGGATCCGCCATCTCATTGGTGGAAATCCCACTCGATGCCGAAGGTTTGCCTCAATTCGATTTGTTGAAATCGACAGCCGAGGCAATTCACCAACTCAACACCGAAGGTCATTTCCTATCGCTGCATTGCATCGGCCAAGCAGGCATCGCTGCCGCGCTTGCCAAAATGTCCTTCGGCAACCACATCGGCGCCGATATCGACACGCCCCTTGATCTGCTCGCACCACGCAGTTTTGCGTTCCTAATCGAGCACAAAGCCACCTCAAGCGCCGACATCCAAATGGCACTCCCAGCGCTCGTTGCTATTGGCAAAACAAGCGCCAATCCACAGCTCACCCTCAACGGCACCAGCTACTCGATCGACACGCTTCAAGCCGCATGGACCGGAACACTCGAGCCGGTCTACGCCAGCAAGGCGTCCGAAGAACCCGCGACAAAATCGGTGGTATTACCGGCATTCAAAGCGTCAAAGCAAAGCCGCTCGAAAAACAGCGCCGCCACACCAAAGGTCATCATCCCCGCATTTCCCGGCACCAACTCGGAATACGATTCCGCCAAATCATTCCGTGAAGCGGGTGGCAATCCGGAGATCATCGTCTTCCGCAATCTCAGCCAGCAACACGTCAGCGAATCCCTCGACGCACTCGCCGCAAAAATTCGCGAGAGCCAAATCCTCATGTTCCCCGGCGGATTCAGCGCCGGCGACGAACCCGATGGCTCGGCAAAATTCATCGCCACCATCATCCGCAGCCCGAAAGTCGCAGAGGCAATCATGGACCTCATCCATCATCGCGATGGACTCATTCTCGGCATCTGCAACGGCTTCCAGGCACTGATCAAAACCGGCCTCGTCCCCTACGGCGAAATCCGCACGCCCACGACCGATTCGCCCACCCTCGTCCACAACACGATCGGCCGCCACATCTCCCAGTATGTCGATACGCGTGTGACATCAAACCAATCGCCATGGCTCTCGCTCTGCAACCCCGGCGACATTCACACCGTACCAATCTCACACGGCGAAGGCCGCTTCTTCGCCGATGATTCAACCATCAAACAACTCGCGGCAAACGGCCAAATCGCCACGCAGTACTGCGATGCAAATGGAAACCCATCGATGAGCACAGCCACCAACCCGAACGGCTCAGCCTTCGCCATCGAAGGCATCACCTCGCCCTGCGGCAGGGTCTTCGGAAAAATGGCCCACTCGGAACGCTGCGGCAAACAAGTCGCCAAAAACATTCCGGGCAACAAGCATCAACCGATCTTCGAGGCCGGCATCAAATACTTCAGCTGATCAGTCGACCAGATTGTCGATGCGCTGCGCCAGCTCAATGTCGAGCTGCGTCACGCCCCCGGCATCATGGCTCGTAAGGAGCAAACTCACCCGCGTGTGGCGGATGTTGATGTCGGGATGGTGCTGAGCTTCCTCGGCGATCTCGGCGAGGTCGTTCACGAAATCAATCGCGTCGTTGAATTCTTCGAACTCGATGGTTCGGGTGATGGCCTTCTTCTCGAGTTCCCACTCTGGGCATTTCTTGAGGGCGATCGACAGTTCTTCGTCTTCTAGCAGTTCTGACATGTTTGTATGAGGAAAGTGTTGCCGCGCAGAGATTGCGTTTGCTCCTTCATCGTTGGCAAGCCGTTTCAACGTAAAAAATTTGTTCGAATTTTCTTGAGCAAATCAGGCCATGCCGACCGTTTCAGATCACAACCCCGCCGATTGGCTTGCCATCCGCAGATCACATGACAATATGGCGACGATTCAATTAAAACCATGAACCGAAAATACATTCACTGTCTCGCTGCCGCTGTCGCCTCCGCATTGTTAATACCATCCTGCACCAGCTCCGGCATCGGTGGCCTCTCCGCTTATCACGCCTACGACCGCCCCGCCAAACTCCCGAAAAATTCAAGCAATGTCAGCGTCAAGGTTTCGCTCAGCAAACAACGCGCTTATGTGATGGAAGGTTCCGACTGCCTCCTCGCCATGCCTGTGTCGGTCGGCACTCCTGCCAAACCCACACCTAAAGGCAGCTTCCGCATCTTCAACAAGGTGGAGAAGAAGCGCGCCAACTCCCACGGCTACGCGCACAGCGGCGCCAGCATCAAACAAACGATGCTGAGCAAAAAACCCGCCGGCTGGTTGTTCAAAGGCACTCCTATGCCCTACTGGTGTGAATTCAAACCCAACTACGGATTCCACACCGGTTGGATCAAACACCACCCCTGCACCCACGGCTGCATCCGCATGCACGAAAACCTTTCGCCGAAATTCTTCCGCCTCGTGAAAGTCGGCACCCCAGTCAACATTGCCTACTCACAACCCGAAGATGCCGTCCACGGCAACATCCCGCTGCCGCCCGACTCCGGCCCGCTTCCGGACTACGCCGGATCCATGTACCTCGGCGACGGTTACTTCACCCGTCACAAATCGCCGACCTTCGAATAAAACAATTCACCCTCACAAGGCCCTGCCACCCGGCAGGGCCTTTTTCTTGCCCTCATCCACCGACTTGGCCGCCAACACATACTCTAGCAACAAGGCCTCATCCGCACGCGTGAGCCCCGCACTCCAACACATTCCCGGCATCACCACGCGCCAGTCGGCCACATTCAGGCTTTCCGGCTTCACCAACTCATGACACTGCCCGCACTGGGTAAGATAAATCCCATGACCTCTCTGCAACTTTTCAAGTGGAACTCCACTGAGCCGGGACATTTCCTCCATCGCCGGAGATGCCTTCTTGGAAAGCGATAAACAGGCACTTGTCCCAAGCACAAGCCCGGCAGCCATCAACTTCGATAGCCAGCGATGACACGGCGATTTCATGGCAGTTACCATAACCCAATACATACCCCACAAGCACGGCATGTCAAAGTGTTCCAATCCGCCACAAAAGCCAAATTTCGGGTGTTGTCAGATCACATCGAACGCCTTACATATGGATTTGCTGACTATCCATGTGGAAATTCCTCATATCGCATTGGCGCGACGGCGTTGAGATCCTGCTCCTCGCGGCCTGCATCTATCAGATTTACCGGACCTTCCGCGCCACTCGCGGTGCCCAGATCCTGGTGGGGCTGATTACGATTCTGGTTTTTCTCACGCTGGTTTCAGCGCTGTTCAAATTCGAAGTGATCCAGTGGATCATCACCCGCGCCGCTGCCGTACTGGCATTCGCGCTGATCGTGATTTTCCAACCAGAACTTCGCAATGGACTTGCCCGCCTCGGCAGCAACCGTCTCTTCTCGTTTTACAGCAAACGCCAACTCGATTTCTTGGAGCGCTTTGCCGACGCGGTCATCCACCTCTCCAAAAAACGCATCGGCGCACTCTTCGCCATCCAGCGTGACATCAGCCTCAAGGAGCAACTCGACACTGGCGTGATGCTCGACGCGCGATTCTCGCCCGAGCTCGCCATGGCGGTCTTTCACCCGAAGGCACCGCTCCACGATGGCGGCATGATTATAGCCGAGGACCGCGTCGCCGGAGCTGCGTGCGTGTTCCCGGTCACCGAACGTGAAATGCAAGATCGCTCGACCGGCCTGCGCCACCGCGCGGCGATCGGCCTCACTGAGCGCAGCGACGCTGTCGCGGTCGTAGTCAGCGAAGAAACCGGTGGCATTTCGATCTGCGAAAACGGCGTCCTGCTTCGCAATCTCAGCGAAAAAATCTTCCGCGAGAAACTCGCCGAAATTTTCTTCTCCAGCACCCCTTCCCATGAAACTGAACCTGGCCAACAACTGGATCGCCAAGATCCTCTCGCTGCTTCTGGCGATCGCGATCTGGTTTCTCGTTAAGTACGACCTCGCCGGTGGCGGTCGACTCTTCGAAAAACCCCCACGTGCCCTCGTCATTCCGGAAAATTGATCCGGGATGGACATCCGCCATGCATGTTTCATGCTCCGACCATGCCGACCGTCCATGTCGATCTCGCCGAACGCTCCTACGACATCCATGTCGCCAAGGGCTCGATCCGTGATGTCGGAAACCTAATCAAGCTCGCCGGACTCGCCGACCGCCGCGCGGCACTCATCACCGATGATGCGGTCGCAAAACTTCACGCAGCTGCTCTCATCGCCGCGCTGGATGCCGCTGGCATTTTCCACTCATTCCACGCGGTTCCCGCCGGCGAAAGTTCGAAGTCGATGCAGGCGACCGAAATGCTCTGTCGCGAAATGGTTCGCAACGGCCATGATCGCAAATCATTTGTCATCGCACTCGGCGGCGGAGTGATCGGCGATCTCGCGGGCTTCGTCGCATCGATTTTTTTTCGCGGACTCCCTTTCATCCAGATTCCCACCACGATCGTCTCACAAGTCGATTCATCGGTCGGCGGCAAAACCGGCGTCAATGTCGCCGAAGGCAAAAACCTGCTCGGCTGCTTTCACCAACCAAGCATGGTGATTATCGATCCCGACACGCTTGCCACGCTTCCCGATCGCGAGTTTCACCAAGGCTTTGCCGAAATGATCAAGCACGGCGCAATCAGCGACGCGACAATGCTCGATGAGATTGCCGCACTCGATCCGCAAAGCCGCGACATCCCCGCCGATCTCATCGCACGCAATGTTGCGATCAAGGCACGCATCGTTGAAAGCGACGAACACGAAACCACCGGCACCCGCGCGCTGCTCAACTTCGGGCACACCATCGGCCACGGCATCGAAGCCGCCGTGCCATATGGCTCACTGCTTCATGGCGAGGCGATCTCCCTTGGCATCCGCGCCGCATTGCTCATCTCTCAACGCCATGCGGGACTTAACTCCGAGGCATCCGCAAAAATTCTCGACCTCCTGAAGCGCTTCTCGCTACCGCTGGTTCTACCCGAGTCGATCGCCACCGATACGATCATGGAGAAATTGTCACACGATAAAAAATTCTCCGCTGGCAGCATCCGCTTCGTGGTCCTCTCCGCGCTCGGCTGCGCCAAAGTCGTCGATACCGTCACGCCCGTCGACCTGCGCGAGGCAATCGATCACCTCAGGTCCGCCTGATCCCGCGCAATTCACAATATCCGTGGCAAAGAAACTGGATTTTCGATAAATTCCCCCCGCAACAAACCGATCAAGGTCAATCCATGCCACACGCCCCAACCATCCTTCACGAAGAACGCATCCCCACACACGGGGTGCTGGTAGTGCCTGGGCGTCTTGATTTTGGTCAACTGCTTGAAATCGAAAGCTTTTTTTCCAAACGACGGATCACTTGGCTTATCGAGGAATCCGACCATCACGATCCTGCAATTCGTGCCCATTTGGAAAAATCGAATTCCGGCGCGATGTTCAGCATCGCCGATGCCGCACCCGAAGCGGCCGGCAAGGAACTCAAAAGCTATCTCGATGGCGGCGGTCTCCTGATCCATGTCCCAGGCACAGCCAACACCCGCAATGCCACCCCCTGCCACATCCCCTCGGCAGAACTGCGAGTGCTTTGCTCCTTTGGACTTCCCATCCTTCCAATCGCGATCGACTGCCCGCACGAATCCGCTCTCTCGATCGAAAACACCAACGCACTGCCGTCTGCTACCATCGTCATCGGCCAAGAAATCCCCGCCGCGTCGGTAAGCATCGCGAGCTATCGTCAGGCACTGCTCGCTGCCCACGAGGAAGCCTTCTCGCAACATACCCTGCTCGATCAATCACTGGCGATGGCATTGCTCGAAGGCCTGAAAAAACACGGCAAAGACGGTCACATCATTGATGGCGCCGATGACTCGGAGCTGGGCTACGACAAGATTCTCGCCGCCGCCCTCGCATTCTCGCGCTTCATCCGCGATGAGACCGACCAACTTCGCGTCGCAATCGTGCTCCCTCCGGGCAAAGCCGGCCTCATCGCCAACCTCGCAGTCATTTTCGCCGGAAAAATTCCGGTAAATTTCAACTTCACCGCAGGTCCCGATGCCGTGCGCTCGGCGATTCGTCAATCGGGCGTCGATCGCTTCATCACCGCCGATCCTTTCGTTCGACGCGTACCAACTTTCCCATGGCCGCCCAATCGCGACCTGATCTTCATCGAGCGCGCAATGCCGAGCTTGAAGAAAAAAATCATCTTATGGGCCGTCATTTCGAAAATACTGCCCGCATCGCTGATCGGTAAATTTCTCAAGCTCAACACCCGTCGCGGCAATGACGAAGCCGTTCTGCTTTTCACATCTGGCTCCTCGGGCGAACCGAAAGGCGTCGCGCTCAGCCACCGCAATGTGTTGGCCAATGTCTCGCAATTCGGCTCGCGACTCGATCTGCCACCTCATTCATCGATGCTCGGATGCCTTCCGCTTTTCCACTCGTTCGGCTCAACCGTCACGCTTTGGTTCCCGGTGATCCAAGGCGTCAACCTCGTCACCTACCCCAGCCCGCTTGAAACCAAACGCCTCGCGGAACTCATCGCCATCCACCAGGTCGACGTCCTACTCTCGACGCCGACATTCATGCGCGGCTTCATGAAGCGCGTCGATTCCGCACAACTGGCATCACTGAAACTGGTGGTCACCGGTGCGGAAAAACTCCCGCAATCACTCTCGGAGGCCTTCAATGAAAAATTCGGCGTTTCACCGCAAGAGGGTTACGGACTCACCGAAACCTCTCCCGCCACGAATGTGAACCTGCCCGACCCTGCAGATCTCGAGCAGGCCGTCACGATCCCATCGTCGCGCATCGGCACTGTGGGACAACTCCTTCCTGGCATCGCCATCCGCATGACCGATCCGACGACCGACGATCATTTGACCATCAATCAGCAAGGCATGATCTGGCTCAAAGGCGCCAACATCTTCCAAGGCTACCTGGGCAATCCTGGAAAATCCGCTGAGGTACTGGTCGATGGTTGGTTCAAAACCGGCGATGTCGGCCGTGTCGATGATGAGGGATTCCTTCACATCGAAGGCCGCATTTCACGCTTCTCAAAAATTGGCGGTGAAATGGTGCCCCACGAAACCATCGAAAGCGCCATCAACAAAGCCCTCGGCCTCGACGCAGAATCCGAACGCCGCATCGCCATCGTCGGCTTGCCCGATCCCCAAAAAGGCGAAGTCATCGTCCTTCTCTCGTCGATTCAAAATACGACCATCGACTGCACCGACCTTCGCTACAAACTTCTCGAGCAAGGAATCCCCTCACTCTGGTGCCCCAAAACCATCATCCCTGTTCCGGAAATCCCCGTTCTCGCCTCGGGCAAACTTGATATCAAACGCTGCGAAACCCTCGCCAAGAGCAACCGATAATTCCCCCTTCATTTCCCCATGTCCGATCGCATCGCCCACACCTTCCAGTCCCTTCGCGAAAAAAATCAAAAGGCCTTTGTCGCCTACATTGCCGCCGGTGATCCGAATTTTGATTCTTCTCTGGAAATCATGAAGTCACTCGCCGACATCGGCGCCGACATCATCGAGCTCGGCCTGCCCTTCTCCGATCCGCTCGCCGATGGGATCGTCAACCAGATGGCTGCCGAACGCGCGCTCAAATCGGGCATGACCACCGCACGCGTACTCGACCTCGTTCGCGAATTCCGCAAATCACACCAGACGCCAATCGTTCTTTTTACCTATCTGAATCCCATCTTCACCTACGGATTCGATTCCTTCCATCACGACGCAGCTGCAGCCGGCGCCGATGGCATCCTACTACTCGACCTCCCGCCCGACGAGGCCGCACATAACGATGACCTCGCCGGTGGCAGCGGACTCAAGACGATCCGCCTCATCGCCCCGACCACCCCGCCCGACCGCGCAGCCACTCTCGCGCGATCGGCTCAAGGCTTCATCTACGCACTCTCACGCACTGGCGTCACCGGCGCCCACGGCGGCCCATCCGCCAATATCGCCTCCATGGTCGCCGCGATCAAACAACACACCGATGTCCCGGTCTGCGTCGGCTTCGGCATCAGCACCCCCGATCAAGCTGCGATGGTGGCCTCGGCCGCGGATGGCGTGATCGTTGGATCGGCGATCGTGAAGCAGGTCGAGCTCAACACGCAGGACCCAGCCCGCGCCGTGACGGACTTCACCAAGCCGCTCATCGAGGCGGTGAAGTTGGTCAAAGCATAAGCTTCAACGCTTGGATTTTGGCTTCTCAAGAAATGCTTCGATCTCCGCAGTCTTGCGGGTGTTGAACACATCGGCTTTTGCAAGCCATCCCTTGCGCGCAATCCGCACACCAAGGCCGAGATAATGCAGACTTTCCCGCGAGTGCGCGTCGGGGTTGATCGAACAAAGCACGCCCTTGTCCTTCGCGCGCTTCCACCAACGCCAGTCCATATCGAGTCGCTGCGGGTTGCAGTTGAGTTCAATGATGGTCCTCGTCTCTGCCGCGCAATCGATCACCATCGCATGATCAACGGCGTAGGCCTCACGCTTGAGCAGCAGGCGCCCGGTGAGATGACCCAGCATCGTGACATGAGGGTTCCCCATCGCCCGACATATGCGACGCGTCATTTCCTTTTCAGGCAAATGAAACGAGGTGTGCACCGAGGCCACGCAGTAATCGAGTGACGCCAACACACCGTCATCAAAATCCAGCGTGCCATCCTTGAGGATATCGACTTCGGTCCCCGCAAAGAGCCGGAAATGGGAAAATTCGCGATTGAGTTTGCGGATCTGCGCCACTTGCGCCGCAAGGCGTTCTTCATCGAGACCATTCGCCACAACCATCGACTTCGAGTGATCCGAGATGCCCAGATATTCGAGACCCAACTCCATCGCCTCTTCAGCCATTTCCTCCAGCGTGTGATGACCATCCGACGCGGTGGTGTGGTTGTGAAATGTCCCGCGAAGATTTGCCAATTCGATCAAGCGCGGCAACTTGTGCTCTGCCGCTGCCTCGATTTCACCGCGGTTTTCCCGCAATTCAGGCTCGATGAATGACAACCCGAGCACCTTGTAAATCTCGCGCTCATCGTGAATATCATTCGGCACCTCCGTCTTGCGCGTCGATCCCTCAACCGCGGTGAAGCCGTATTCGTTGAGCGAAAGTCCCTTCTTCAAGGCAATCCCTCGCAGCGCTACGTTGTGCTCTTTTGATCCGCTAAAATACTGCAGCGCAAATGGAAACTGCTTGTTCGACACCGCACGCAAATCGCACTGAATCCCATTCTTCAAACGCACCGAGGCTTTCGTATCACCACACGCCATCACCGACTCGACCTCTGCCAGCGTGGTGAAATCCTCACACACCAATTTGGGTTCCTTGGTCGCGACCAAAAAATCCAAATCATGCACGACCTCCTTGGCCCGACGAAACGATCCCGCCACCGCCACCAGCGAAATTTCCGGATGCATCCGCAAGGTGTCCAGAATCTCGGAAACCAATGGCGTGACCGAACCCAGCAAAAACGAATCGGCAAATTTTTCCTTCAAGGCAATCGCCTCGAGAATCGCCGCCTGGGTCTTGGCACCAAAGCCCGGCAAGCCCGCGACCTTTCCCGCCTCACACGCAGCCTTGAGGTCGGCCACGCCACCCACTCCAAGCTCGCGGTGCAAGGCCTTGACCTTCTTCGGCCCCAATCCCTGGAGGTCGAACAAACCGAGCAAACCCTCGGGAAATTCCGCCTTGAGGTTCTGGTGAAATTTCAACGCACCCGTCGACGCCAATTCATGCAACTTGTCACGCAGCGCCTCGCCGATGCCCTTGATCCCCTCAAGTTCGTTGTCCTCGGCCAGCTTCACGATATCACCATCGTACGCCATCACGGTCTCCGCACCATGACGGTAGGCCCGCACCTTGAACGGGTTCTCGTCCTTGAGCTCAAGCAGGAGTGCGATCTCCTCCAGCACGGCAGCCATTTTCTCACGAGTCATGACTGCAATCTCACCCTCATGCGAAATCGGGTCAAGCCCGCCGCTTGCCGGTGATGACTCACCTTTCAGAAAGACAGGCAGTTGCTAGCACTCCTGTCAGACCTCCGCTTCTTCCTTCGGCTCGGGACGGTGGGTCTCAAAGTTCAGCTCATTGCTGTCGGACTTCGTGACTACGCTCACCGTGTCGCCGGCTTTGACGTCGCCGCGCAGAATGGCCTCCGCAAGCGGATCTTCCAAAAACCTCTCCACCGCGCGACGCATCGGACGAGCGCCGTACGCAGGGTCGAAGCCTTTTTCGGAGAGGAAATCGCGAGCATCGCTGGCGAGCACCAGCGCCACATGCTTTTCCTTGAGACGATTGACCAATTTCTCGACCTCGAGATCGACGATCTGATTGAGATCGCCTTTTTCGAGCATGTGGAAAACGACTTGCTCGTCGAGGCGGTTGAGAAACTCCGGTTTGAAGTACCTCTTGGCCTCTTCGAGGATCTTTTCTTTCATGCCTTGGAAGTCGGCCTCGTCCTCGTTCATCGCACCAAAGCCGAGCGAAGTCTGGCGTTTGATCGTAGAGGCGCCTACATTCGAGGTCATGATGATGATCGTGTTGCGGAAGTCGATCTTGCGGCCAAGCGAATCGGTCACCGTACCTTCCTCAAGAATCTGCAGAAGCAAGTTCATCACATCCGGGTGGGCCTTTTCGACCTCGTCGAACAGCACCACCGAATATGGACGACGGCGCACGGCTTCGGAAAGCTGACCACCCTCTTCGTATCCGACATAACCCGGAGGCGAACCGATAAGGCGACTCGCGGTGAATTTCTCCATGTACTCGGACATGTCGATCTGGATGAGCGAATCCGGATCACCGAACATGAACTCAGCAAGGTTGCGCGCGAGGTAGGTTTTTCCGACACCGGTGGGGCCGAGGAAAAGGAACGATCCGATCGGACGGCGCGGGTCCTTCAGGTCCGCACGCGAACGGCGCAGAGCCTTTGAAATTGCAATAACCGCCTCGTTCTGACCGATGACGCGGCCCTTGAGCTCGTCCTCCATCTTGAGAAGTTTTTCGGTTTCTTTTTCCTCCATGCGGCGCAGCGGCACACCGGTCCACTTGGAAACCACAGCCATGATGTCATCGTCGGTGACAGTGACGATCGTCTCCTCGGAGGTCGCGCGCCATGACTTAAGGGTGTCTTCAAGCTCCTTCTTCGCGGTCTTCTCAGCGTCACGCAGTGAGGCGGCCGTTTCAAAATTCTGTTCGGCAATCGCGGCGAGCTTGTCGCGGTTGATTTGCTCGATCTTTTCTTCGAGTTTCTTGATCTCCGGTGGACGCGTCATTGTGCCAATGCGGGCACGAGCGCCGGCCTCGTCGAGCACATCGATCGCCTTGTCGGGCAAGAAACGCGCGGTGAGGTAGCGCGAAGTGAGCTTCACCGCCGCGTCAATCGCTTCTGGCGTGAACTTGGCCTTGTGATGCGATTCGTATTTTTCCTGCAAGCCTTCAAGGATGCGGATCGCATCGGTGACCGATGGTTCCTCGACCTTCACTTGCTGGAAACGGCGCTCGAGCGCGCTGTCCTTCTCGATGTGCTTGCGGTATTCGTTGAGCGTGGTGGCACCGACGCATTGCAGCTCGGCACGGCTAAGTGCCGGCTTGATGATGTTGGATGCGTCCATTGCCCCCTCGGCCGATCCCGCGCCGACAATCGTGTGAAGCTCATCGATAAAGAGAATGATGTTTTTCACCTTTCGGATCTCGTCCATCACGGCCTTGATCCTCTCCTCAAACTGACCGCGGTATTTCGTGCCGGCAACCATCAGCGCGAGGTCGAGCGTCACGACTTTCTTGTCGCGTAAAATTTCCGGCACGTTGCCCGAGGCAATCTCTTGGGCAAGACCCTCGACGATCGCCGTCTTGCCAACGCCCGCTTCACCGATCAGCACCGGGTTGTTCTTGGTGCGGCGGCAGAGGATTTGAATCACACGCTCGATTTCAGACTGACGCCCGATCACCGGATCAAGCCCGCCTTCTTTGGCGACTTTGGTCAGATCGCGACCAAATGCCTTGAGCGCCGGGGTCTTGGTCTTGCCTTCGCTTTCGGGACCGGCGGCTTGCACCTGGCCTTCATCCTCAAAGGGACCTTCGGAACCTTCGATGTCGTCATCATCATCGTCGTCATGATCCTCCGGCGAAAAATTCGGATCGATCTCGGCAAGGATTTCATTGCGCGTGCGTTGGATGTCGACATCGAGCCTGCGCAGCACGCGGGCCGCGACGCCTTCACCTTCGCGCAGCAGCCCGAGCAAAAGATGCTCGGTGCCGACATACGAATGATTGAGCGCCTTGGCTTCCTTATTCGCGAGCGCGAGGACCTTCTTCACGCGTGGAGTGTAGGGAATATTGCCGGGGGCCTTCTGCGGCGGACCCGACCCCACCTCTTTTTCCACCTCCATGCGCACGGTATCGAGTTCGAGGCCCATGCGTTCGAGGACATTCACCGCGACCCCTTGGCCGAGCTTGATCAACCCCAGCAGCAAGTGCTCGGTGCCGACATAGGAATGGTTGAAGCGATCTGCCTCCTTGCGGGCAAGGGCCAGTACCTGTTGGGCGCGTGGTGTGAAGTTGTTCATGGGTCGCCTGGGTTGTTGATA
>Ga0208090_1000052_pt1 | contig 27503 bp, 28 predicted proteins | sample LakMenEpi20Jul12_FD_150718 | JGI IMG/M metagenome (GOLD analysis project Ga0208090, IMG submission 150718) | Freshwater microbial communities from Lake Mendota, WI - 20JUL2012 deep hole epilimnion (SPAdes) | ecosystem: Environmental > Aquatic > Freshwater > Lake > Epilimnion/Euphotic zone ...
GCGGACGAAATGTACGGAGCGGTGGCGAGCCACATCGGGCGGATGCAAGTTGCGGTGTTTGCGGCGGCGGTGGCGGATTACACGCCATCCGCAGTCGCGAAGGAAAAAATCAAGAAGTCCGCCGACGCGCTCACGCTCCAATTGGTGCGCACGCCGGACATCCTAGGGTCATGCCGCAGCAAGCATGGCTTCGCCGGCACGCTGGTTGGTTTTGCCGCTGAGACTGAAAACCTGATCGCCAACGCTCGCGAAAAACTCACGCGCAAGCAATGTGACCTGATCATCGCCAACGATGTTTCCAAACCCGGCATCGGCTTTGAGTCGGATCAGAATGAAGTGAGCCTCGTTTATCCCAATCGAATCGATCAGCTTCCGCTTGCCAGCAAGCACGATCTCGCCCATCAACTCGTGCGTGCGATTCTGATGCTGCACACCGAGAAAAACGCCGCAAACGACTGATTTTTTTCAAGCCCATGACCGATCTTGCCCTTGCCACCGATGCCGCGCTCGCCGCAGGCAAACTTTTGCGACAACACTTCGGCGGCGATGCGGTGGTGGATGAGTCGACGCAGCACGACATCAAGCTCGCGCTCGACAAGGAATCACAGGAGCTGATCACCGGCATCCTGCTTGGCGCGCGTCCGGGCGACGCGCTGTATGGCGAGGAGGGAATTGCAGGAAATCAGGACTCCGACCGCCAATGGATCGTTGATCCGATCGATGGCACGGTGAATTTTTTCTATGGCATTCCGCATTTCTGCGTGTCGATCGCGCTGCGCGTTGCAGGTGAAATTGTGGCGGGCGTGATTCACGACCCGATGGTCGGCGAGACATGGACCGTGGAAAAAGGTGGTGTGCCGATGCTCAATGGCAAAGCGATACGCGTGAGTGCCCGCACAAATTTTGGCGAATCCATTCTCTTCGTCGGCTGCGGCAAGGATGAGGCGGCGAAGAAGACCGGCATCGAGCGGTTTCACCGCGCATCGTTGCGGGCGCGCAAGATGCGCATGATGGGCTCGGCCGCGCTCGGTATGGCCTACATCGCCAGCGGCCGCCTCGATGCCTATATCGAGTCGCGCATTTCGCTGTGGGACATCGCCGCCGGCCAGCTCCTCGTCGAAGCTGCGGGCGGCAAGGTCGAGCTCACTGCGGTTGAGGGTCATGCCGACGCATGGTCGATCGTCGCAAGCAACGGTGTGTTGCCGCTTGCCGAAATCCTTTAATTCTCGCGACAATTTTCATTCATCCCTCCTTACGACCATGATCGGAATCGGCTACGATGTTCATCGTTTTTCAGAAAACCGCCGCTTGGTTCTTGGTGGCGTGATGATTCCGCACAGTCACGGACTGGAAGGGCACTCCGATGCGGATGTGCTGTGCCACGCGATTGCCGACGCGGTGCTTGGTGCTATGGGTTTGCCGGACATCGGTTATTATTTCCCACCTGGTGATCCGGCCTGCGAGGGGATTTCTTCGCTGAAGATTTTGGAAAAGTGCCGTGATCTTGCTGCGGAGTCGGGCATGCGGATTGTGAATGTTGATTCGACCTTGGTGGCCGAGGCGCCGAAGGTGTTGCCGCATCGTGATGCGATGAAATCGAACATCGGCGCCGCATTGGGCATCGCGCCGGAGCGGGTCGGCGTGAAGGCAACGACCAACGAAGCGATGGGGTTCATTGGTCGGGGTGAGGGCATTGCGGCAATGGCGGTCGTGCAGGTCGAGCCCTCATGAGGCGCCGCCGATGCGGGCGATCAATTCCTCGCGCGTGGATGGTAGCGCTCCAAGCGTTTCGCGCAGCGAGCTGGATGGCTCGCGTTTTTCGTGCAGGATTCCCATCATTGTCGCGAGCTCGCGCTCGAAATACAGCAGTGCGCGCACGCTTGGTTCATTGGTGTCGATGTGGTTGAGCGCGCGCACGAGAAGTTGGTAAAGCTGCGGCTCGGGGTGCTCGGGTTCGACGGCGGATTCGGCGAGTTGGCAGCAATAGGCGGCAAACAGCGTGCTGCCGTAACTTTTTCTGAGCCCTTCACGCCAGTCATGGATCACCACCTCGCGCAGCGCGTGCAACTCGCCCTTGCGCGCTGATTGGTAGCTGATTTCGCCTCCGAAAAAAAGATCGAGTCTGCCCGCAAAGGGGCTGCCCGGCCGGCGCGCGCCTTTGGCTACGGTCTTGATCAGCCCGTGTGCTTCCGTGAACCAGTGAACGATCAGGCTGGTTTCGGTGAGTCGCGTGAGGCGGATGGCAATGGCCCGTGTTGGGTGCACGCGTTGAGCATTGGAAATGCGCGAGGGCCTGACGATGCAAAAGCGCGGAGGGTCCAGCCTTGTGGGGCACTTTGATCAAATTGCGTGCTGGCGGCCGCTTCGGCTGCGGTTTATCACAGCAGCGTGAGTGACGCCCGCGCGCTGATATTTGAGACTTCGACGCCGCATGCGACGCTGGCGCGCGTGGATGCTGGCGCTTGCGTTGACGAGCGCGGATTTTCCAGTGATCGAAATCACAACGCGCTTTTGTTTGGGCCTTTGGATGCCTTGCTCGGCGAGGATCGCGAAGTCGATCTGGTGCTCGTTGGCAGCGGGCCCGGAAGTTACAGCGGCACACGCGTTGGGATCGCGGCGGCGCAAGGAGTGGCGATCGCGATGGGTTGCCCGGCGGTCGCCGTGCCATCATTGCTTGCCGTGCCATCGGCCGCATTGGGCAAGCCGGCGCTCGCGATTGGCGATGCGCGTCGCGGCAGTTTTTGGACAGCGCGTGTGGCAGATTTCAAACTCAGCGCCGCGCCATCGCTGTGTGATGCGGCAGGTTTGCATGAGCGTGTTGAAAGTGCGCTCGATGAGGGCTTGTTGGTTTTTTCCTGCGAGGAAATCGCACGCTTTCCATTACCCGAGGAAATTCGCGCAAGGCTTTCGTTCGAGGTGCCATCCGCCACGCGCTTGTGGCAGGCGTGGCGATCGACCGATGAAGCCACGCGCCGCGCATGGTCGGCGGAAATTCCGCAACCGATTTACATCAAGCCGCCGCACATCACGCCGGCGAAACCCCGGAGTTCCACCATTGGGGTTGGTTTCCGGCCTTCCACTTGATGTTGCATCCGCTGCTCGGGTAAGGCCTAGCAGGTGCGGCCTTGCCATCGAGCATCAGGCGCGCGGCGGCGAGCATGTCCGCGCCATCGGCAGTTTGATTCGAGCGCGGTCGCGAGTGGTCGAATTGACCGGTGTAGAACAGTCGAAGTTTTTCGTCGAAGAGGAAAAAATCCGGCGTGCATGCCGCACCGTATGCGAGCGCGACGTCTTGGGATTCATCGACGAGATAGGAGAATTCCCAGCGGTGTTTCTTGGCGAAGGCGGGCATCAATGCCGGGGCGTCTTGTGGGTAGTTTGCGGTGTCGTTTGAATTGATTGCGACCGTGTGCACGCCCTCGACGGCCAGTGTGCGGGCGAGATCGCCAAGCGCATCGGCGAGGTGGACGACGAAGGGGCAGTGGTTGCAGGCAAACACCACCAGCAGTCCGCACGGGCCTGCCGCATCTTGCAGCGATACCATGCGGCCATTGGCATCGGGCAGGGAAAATGCGGGCGCGGCATCGCCTTTGCCTAGACGGAATGTGGAGCGGACTTCGGACATGTCTGAAACCTACCACCTTGAATGACGCGTGAGAAATGCTTTTCCACCTTGGACAGCCACGCGATTCAGGGTCATGTTCTGCGCGCCATGCAGGCCAATCTTTCCGCCGCCGAACTGGCGCGTTATTCGCGTCACCTGCTGATCCCTGAAGTCGGGATCGAGGGTCAGTCGCGTTTGAAAAATGCCTCGGTGCTGTTGATCGGCACCGGTGCCTTGGGCTCGCCCGCGGCGCTTTACCTTGCTGCTGCCGGTGTCGGCCGTCTCGGCTTGGTCGATGACGATGCGGTCGATGTATCCAACCTCCACCGCCAGGTGCTGCACGGTGAGTCATGGATCGGAAAATCCAAACTCGATAGCGCGGCCGCGCGACTTCGCGAAATCAATCCACATGTGGAAATCGATCTTCATCGCGTGAGATTCGCTCCCGAAAACGCGATGGCCATCGCCGCAGGGTACGATGTGATCGTCGATGGCTCCGATAATTTCCCCACGCGATTTCTCACCAATGATGTCGCATGGTTTCTCAAGAAGCCCCTGGTGCATGGTGCGATTCATCGCTTTGAGGGTCAGGCAACAGTCTTTGCGCCGCATCTTGGCGGACCTTGCTATCGCTGCATGTTGCCGGAGATGCCCGCGCCGGGAAGTGTGCCGTCGTGTGCGGAGGCTGGTGTGCTGGGCGTGCTGCCGGGCATCATCGGATCGATCCAGGCGATGGAAACGCTGAAGCTGATCCTTGGCATCGGTGAGTTGCCGCTCGGAAAACTCACTGTGTATGACGGACCCAAATCGTCATTTCGCAGCTTGCGCATCGGCCGTGATCCGCATTGCCGTTTGTGCGGTGCTTCGCCAACGATCGATTCCGTCGCAAATGCCGAAACGCTGGCATCGATCGCCTGCGCGGCATCTCGTGATGAGGTGCCGGCGATCACGACCGACCGTTTGCGCGAGATATTGAACGGGTCCTTCGACGGGTTGCTCATCGATGTGCGCGAACCGCACGAGCATGCGGTTTCGCGGATCGATGGCGCGCGCCTGATCCCGTTGCGTGAGCTTCCTTCGCAGCTGGGTGAACTGCCGCGTGACCGTGAAATCATCGTCCATTGCAAATCCGGCGCCCGCTCGGCCCGGGCGGTGAAACTCTTGCTGGAGAGCGGTTTTTCGCGCGTTACGAATGTACAGGGTGGCATCGACGCGTGGCTTGCTGGCCAGTGAATGGATTTTACTCGGCCACAAAAAGTGTTGGCGGCTGGCCCAGAGGCGTTGAAACTGGGGCCATCAGCGGGATCCGCCCTGTGTGACCAAATTGTCACATGCGATGGGTTTCCGCTGTGCGCTCCAGCAGCCTAGTTTCACTCGAAATGCACCGGATTTTAATCGTTGAAGACGAACAGGACATAGCCGACCTGATAGGCTTCAATCTCGAGCGTGCGGGCTATGAGGTGCTAAAAGCCTACGACGGCATCAAGGGCTGCGAGCTGGCCCTGCGCGAGAGGCCGGACCTCATCGTTTTGGATGTCATGTTGCCCGGCCGCGATGGTTATTCGGTGTTTCGGGAAATCCGCCGTGACCCGCGATGTGCGGAAATTCCGGTGATCATTCTCACCGCGCGCGCCCAGACCGAGGATCGCATCCATGGGCTTGAGGCCGGTGCCGACGATTACCTGACCAAGCCGTTCAGCCCGAAGGAGCTGATGCTCCGCGTGCAGGCCATCCTCAAGCGAGCTGATCCGGCTCCCGGCTCGGTCGATTTCGAGCACGGGCCCTTCCGCTTTGATAAAAACTCGCTGAAATTTTACCTCTCTAGTGAACCGGTCGAGCTGACCTCCACCGAGTTCAAGCTCATGCTTTTCCTGGCCGAGCGCGCTGGAAAACCGCAGGAGCGCAATGCCCTCTTGCGGACGGTTTGGGGCTATAGCGATGCCGCCTACAGCCGCACGCTCGACACGCACATGAAACGCTTGCGCCAGAAACTTGGTGCTTATGGGGCTTGGGTTCACACGATTCGCGGCATAGGCTACAGCATCGCCCAGCCCGAAGAATGACCGCGTTCGCCATCACCGCCACACTTGCCGCCCTTATTTTGCTGGTGGCACTTGTCTCATCCAAGATTCGCCACGCCCGCTTCGCCAAAAAAATGAAATCCCAGGTTCTCGAACTCACCCGGCTCTGCCAAGGTGAAACCGAGCAGGCACGCGACGAGCGCAACCTGTTGCTCGACGCGCTTGGCGATGCTTTCATTCTGGTGAATTCCGAAGGCGTGATCCGATTTGCAAATTCCGCAGCTCACCAACTTTTCGGCAACCGCGAACTCAACGGTCGCCACATCCGCGAGGCATTTCCCGATCCGCGGCTCATCGACTCGATCCTGCCCTGCATCCAAACCGGTGAGCCGGTGCGCTCGGAACTTGTGCTCCCGCAGCAAAGCTCGCCGCTCGGCGACTCAGAAAACCGCGGCATCAATGCTTGGCGCGTCGATGCGGCACGCCTGCCAAACACCTTGCGCGGCGGCTCGACCACTCGCGTGATCATCCGCGACCTCACCGCCGAGCATCAAACCGAACAGATCCGCAAGGACTTTGTAGCCAACGCATCGCACGAACTCCGCACGCCGCTGGCGATCATCAACGGCTACCTCGAAAACCTGATCGAGGACGACATGGTCAGCGACCACGACATCGCGCGCCATTACCTCGGCATCATGCGCAAGCACGCCGACCGCATCTCGCGCATCGTCGAGGACATGCTCGTCATTTCGCGGCTCGAATCCGGCGAGGCATCAACGCTCAAGCTCGAGCCCTTTTTCATCAGCTCTTGCGTCAACGACGTGCTCGAGCGCCTCGAATCGATGATCCGCAACCAAGGGGCCGATGTGCAAAACCTGCTACCGGAAAAAGGCCTGCACATCCACGGCGACCGATTCTACTGGACCCAAGTGTTCTTCAATCTCATCGAAAACGCGCTGAAGCAAAACCCTCGTGCGGGCCTTCGCGTCGAAATCGGTTGCGACGAAACAGCCGATGCCTACCGCGTTTGGGTCTGCGACAACGGCATCGGCATTCCGAGCGATGACCTGCCCCACATTTTCCGTCGCTTCTATCGCGTCGAAAAACACCACTCGCAGCGCGAGATCAAGGGCACTGGTCTCGGATTGTCGATCGTGAAGCGCGCGATCGAAGCTCACGGTGGGGCCATCCAAGTCACATCGATTCCCGGTCAGGAAACTCGCTTCACGATCACTGTTCCGAAAAAATCTTGAGTCGTCGGGGAGCGCGGATGAAGGCATTGGGTTGATTTTGAGCATTATTTCTTTTTTAATTTTTGGCACGAATTTTGCTTCATATTTGATTTAATCCTGCGCAGCATGGCGTTGGCAAATTGCCGTCGGCCATGTCGGATGCCTCCCTCCATCAGTCGCTCTCGCAGAGCCAGACGCTCGCGCCGCAGATGCGCAAGAGCCTAGAGATTCTGCAGGCCAGCACGCTGGAGCTGACGCAGATCATCACGCAGGCGCTTGAGACCAACCCAGTGCTCGAGGATGCCACCGAGTCGATTTCGCTCGATGCCGAGGGGCCTGATCCAGAGGAAGTGGATTCGTTGGGTTATCTGAATGAAACCGACGACGACTGGCGTGACAGCCGAATCCTTGAGGGTCGGGTGGCGCAGTGGACGGGTGAGGATGAGGAGCGGCGTCAGCATTTGTACGAATCGATCGTGGCGCCGGTGACCTTGCAGCAGCATTTGCAGCAGCAGCTCGATCTCTCGATGGTTGATCCCAAGGTGCGCGAGGCGGGTCAGGCGATTCTTGGCAATCTCGACGAGCGTGGATTTCTCGATCTGCCCGCCAAGGATCTGGGCATTAGACTTGGCATCAAGCCCGCATACCTGAAAGCGGCCTTGCGCTTGGTACAGTCCTTCGATCCTGCGGGCGTTGGCGCGGCGAACATCACCGAGTCGCTCATGCTGCAGTTGGAGCGCAAGGGAGGTACGGAAACCATCGAATACAAGGTCGTGCGAGATCACCTCGAGGACCTTGCGCGCAAGCGTCATCCGCAGATTGCCAAGGCCCTTGGCACGAGCATCGAACGCATCACCGAGGCTGCCTCGCGCATTGGGCGTCTCACGCCGAATCCTGGCGGTGACTTCAACCCATCGGGCAATCCTTACATCCAGCCCGATGTGATCATCGAGCGCGACGAAGATGGAAGTCTTTCGGCCCGACTTACCGGTGAAAATTTGCCCGACCTTCGCATCAACGATTTTTACAAAGACATGCTGGGAAAGGACGGGGTTAATGCCAAGGCGCGTCAGTTTCTGCGCGATCAGATCCGCGACGGCCGCAGTTTGATCCGATCGATTTCATTGCGTCAGGAGACGATCCTTGCGATTGCTCACAAGCTTATCGCTCATCAGGTGGATTTTTTCAACAAAGGCCCGCGTCATTTGCGTCCGCTCACGATGAATGAGATTGCCGACGAATTGGGCATGCATGCGACGACCGTTTCGCGCGCAGTCGCCGGCAAGTACCTGCAAACGCCGCAGGGGTTGGTGGAAATGCGTTCGTTCTTTGCGACGGGTTATCAGACGCGCGATGGCGAGGAAGTTTCCAACACCGGCGTGCGTGAGGCGATCCAGCAGTTGGTGGCGGCCGAGAATCCGGCTAAGCCGCTTTCCGACGAGGCTCTCATGAAGGCGCTGGCCAAGCAAGGCATCAAGGTCGCACGCCGCACCGTTGCCAAGTACCGCGAGCAACTCAATATTTTGCCCTCGCATTTGAGAAAGTCGTTCTGAGCGATGTGCCGCACGGGATTAGTTTGAACCACGAAATACACGAAGGGCACGAAGCATGGGAGTGGGCTGCTATTCAGTCAGCTCGACCCAAACAGGGGATGTTTAAAAATGACCACTGATTTTTGATGAGTGGAAATGAGCGTCAAAAAAACATATTCTCTTTCTTCGATCAGTTCATCAGTGAAATCAGTGGTTAAATGATTTCTTCAATCCCGATCGACTCTGCACGTCCATCACGCCTCAGCAGCGTTGGCATTTTCCGCTTTGTTTTTTCTAAAGCGGCGCACGGGCAGGTGATGTGGCAACAATGCCGAGAACGCATGCACGAGCGGGTAGGAGAGCAGTGCGGCGATCACGCCGGAGACCATCGTGCCGAGCACGAAACTGGCGGCATTGAACATGCCGACCTTGGGCACATGGAATTGCACCTGTGCGAGGAAAGGCGGCATCGGCACGTTGAGTGAATCGCGCAGCCAATTGCCAAGGAAGCATTGCCCGAACAAAATTGCCGGAGTGGTGATCGGGTTGCTGATCCAGCAGGCGGCAAATGCGAAAGGGACATTGGCGCGAAAGCGCATTGCCAGCAGTATGGCGACGACAGATTGGAAGGGCATCGGCATCAGCGAGAAAAACATTCCGATCGCGAGGCCCGAGGCGACGGTGTCGCGGCAGGGGATCCACAAGCGCCGGTCGGCGAAGGGTCGGGATAGAGCCCGCCACCACGCGCGGTCGCGCAGATGCGGGTGACGGATGGTCCGCAGCGAGCTTCGGACCAGTTTCAAATAGCTCTTTTTCATTGGCCGTCGCGCAAGTTCGACTGGGATGGGCGGACATTCAATCGCAAAACCCTTGCAGTCTTGTCCGCCGCCGCGCCAGAGTGAGCTCGAAATCATGCAAGCTTGGCAAGCCCTCATCCTCGGAATCATCGAAGGCATCACTGAATACCTTCCCATCAGCTCGACCGGTCACCTGCTCGTCGCGCAGCAACTCATGGGCATTGGCTCGGGAGGTCAGGCAGCAAAAGCCGCGGCCGACGCCTTCGCGATTTGCATCCAGGGCGGCGCGATCCTTGCCGTGCTTGGGCTTTATCGCGAGCGGGTGCTGGGAGTGATTCGCGGCATGCTTGGCAGCGATCGCGATGGTTTGAGACTCGGGTTGGCTTTGATCGCCGGATTTCTTCCTGCGGCGGTATTCGGCCTCATGTTTGACGATTGGATCGAATCGAAACTTTTTGGCATGTGGCCGGTCATCTTCGCATGGATCGTCGGTGGCGTGCTGATTCTCGCCGCAGTGTGGTGGCGCAAAAAAAATCCGGCGCAGTCCGGCGGACGCGATCTTCGTGAGCTGACATGGAAGCTGGCATTGATCATTGGCCTGCTGCAATGCGTCGCGATGTGGCCGGGCACGAGCCGCAGTCTGATGACGATTGTTGGCGGCCTGCTGGTCGGTTTGTCGGTCACTGCGGCGGTGGAGTTTTCATTTTTGCTTGGCGTGCTCACGCTCACGGCGGCGACGGCCAAGAAAGCCGTGTGGCCGGTGGAGGGGATTGATCCGGCCTACGATGTCTGGTTCGGCGGTGCGAAGCTGATGTGGGACACCTACGGAGCGATGCCAATCATTGTCGGGGTTGCCGCTGCCACGATCTCGGCGGCGCTGGCGGTGAGATGGTTGGTAAACTATTTGCAAAGCCACGGACTTTCGCTCTTTGCGTGGTATCGCATCGCGGTTGGCCTTGCGATTGCCGGGGTGATCGCCTTGGGCTGGATCAGTGCTTGAGCAAATTTATTTCTAACAGAAACGCACCATGTCCTTGAGGTATTGGCCCCACAGAAAAATGAGTCCGCGTTTTGAGTAGCGGAAGTGACCGTCGCCAGCGTGCTTGATGATGCCGCAGGAGAGGTTGTGTTGGATTTGCCGGCGCATTTCCTCTTCGACGGATTCTTCGATTTGCTCCGGGTCGGGGATCCGCAGTTCTTGCAGCGGAATTTTTTTCATTTCGAGGTAGGCGCGATGGTCGCGCAGGATTTCGTGGAAGCAGTTTTTGCCGCATGGCACATGGTTCCAACAGACTTCCGGTGGGCAGCGCAATGTGGGCGCGAAGGGGAAATTGGTCGTGCGCCAGAGGCGGCCTTCGCCGTCGTGCGAGGTGATCGAGACGAAGGCAAAAACCACATCGCTTTGCTCGCAGAGGCATACCGCCGAGACCGCACGCTCCTCGGGGTGCCAGAACAAACTGAAAAATTGCCGCATGCCGGCCCAGTCCCACCCGCAATCGGAGACATGTTCAAAGCCCGCCTCCTCCATGGCCATTGCTGCTTCGGATGCGTTGGGGAAATAGGCCGGATTGGGAATCGGCCGCCGGCTCAAGCGGTTTTCCACCGGCAGTCGCAGGCGGCGGATCCGCGTGAGCAATTCGACCCACGGTAGGAACGCCCACATGGCGGCGCCGGCCAAGCCACCGAGCCAGCTATCGGTAAGGGAATAGACTGCCAGAAAACTCGCTGAAAGATAAACCATGGCACCAAGCTTGCGCATCATGCGTCGGCGCGAGGCGCGCAGGGCCACCGCCAACATCAGCATTCCAAATACCATCAAGATCGCTCGCATCGGTCGTCAATTTCTCCAAAGGATGCGTTAAATCACATCCGCAACACGATTTCCATGCCTCACGCCCACACGCAAGCGCTTGTTGCCCAAGAGGTCGTATTTGCGGCATTTTCTGCCAATTTGCAACAGATTGACCTCAATCCCGCCTTGCCACGGGTGCAAAAACGAGGCATAGCCCCGCGTCCTGCCGCAAGACCACCCTTCATTCCATGTCCCTTAATATCCGCAACCTCGCCATCATTGCCCACGTTGACCACGGCAAGACCACCCTCGTCGACCAACTCCTTCAGGCCGGCGGCACTTACCGTGAAAACCAGGCCGTCACCGAACGCGCCATGGATTCGATGGACCTCGAGCGCGAAAAGGGCATCACCATCAAGGCGAAGAACACCTCGGTCCACTGGGAAGGTCACACGGTCAACATCGTCGATACCCCGGGTCACGCCGACTTCGGTGCCGAGGTCGAGCGCGTGATGAAAATGGTCGATGGCGTGTTACTGGTCGTCGATGCCTTTGGCGGACCGCAGGCGCAGACGCGTTTCGTGTTGCGCAAGGCGCTGGCGGAGGGCCTCAAGCCGATCGTGGTGATCAACAAGATCGACCGCCCGCTCGCCGATCCGCTCAAGGTTCGTGACCAGGTTCTTGAGCTTTTCCTCGACCTCGATGCGACCGAAGACCAGTTCAACGCGCCCTTCGTTTACGGTTCGGCCCGCGATGGTTATTTCATGGATCATCCCGAGGATGAGAAAAAGGACTGCATTCCGCTTCTCAAGAAAATCGTCGAGTTCATTCCCGAGCCACAGGCTGATCCATCCGCGCCGTTCTCGATGCTCGTTTCCAACATCGAGTGGGATGATTATGTCGGCCGTGTTGCGGTCGGCAAGGTGCTCGGTGGCAGCGTGAAAAAAGGCGACACGGTTTGGCTGCTGCGCAAGGACGGCACCAAGCAGCAGTCGAAGGTGATGAAAACCTTCAGCTACTCGGGCCTTGCGACGCATGATTCGGAAGGTGGCACCGCAGGTGGCATCGTCGGCGTGGCAGCCGGCATTGAGAGTGTCGACATCGGTGAAACGCTCGCCGGTTCGCCGGATGTGCAGCCGCTGCCATTTGTCGAGATCGACCCGCCGACCGTGCAGATGCAATTTTCGATCAACGACGGACCGCTGGCTGGCAAGGAAGGCAAGCATGTCACTTCGCGGGCGATTCGTGAGCGCCTGATGCGCGAGTTGAAGACCAACATTTCCATCCAAGTCGAAGACACCGATCTCTCGGGCGTGTTCAATGTTTCCGCGCGTGGTGCGATGCAGATCGCGGTGTTGGTCGAACAAATGCGCCGCGAGGGATTTGAGGTCTGCGTTTCAAGGCCGATGGTGATTTATCGTCGCGACGAGGGGGGCAAGTTGCTTGAGCCATTCGAAACACTCTACGTCGAGGCACCGGGCGATTACACCCAGGGCATTCTCAAGTCGCTCGCCAACCGCAAGGGTCTCATGGAACACATGGACACCGAGCCGAGCGGACGCACCTTCATCCAAGCAGTGATCCCAACGCGCGGCTTGATCGGATTTGAAACCGAGTTGGTGAACCTGACCTCCGGTCACGGCATCATGAGCCACCTTTTCAAGGAATACAGCGAGTACGCTGGCGAAATCACCACCCGCACGACCGGTACGCTGGTCTCGATGGATTCGGGCGCCGCCACGACCTATTCGCTGCAAGCGCTCGAAGAACGCGGCATCCTTTTCGTCGGCCCCAACGATGCGGTCTACGCCGGCATGCTCGTCGGCGAAAACCCGCGCGTCGGCGACCTGCCGGTCAACCCGGTGAAGGAAAAGCACCTCGACAACATGCGTTCGTCGGGCAAGGACAAGACCTCCAAGCTCACCCCGCCGATCCGCTTCTCGCTCGAGCGTGCGATCGAATACATCGATAGCGACGAACTCGTCGAAGCCACTCCGCAAAATATCCGCCTGCGCAAGCGCATCCTCGATGCCAACGCCCGCAAGCGCTCCCAGAAGGGCGTGGAGGACCGCAGCAATCGTGGCTGATTCCCGCCTTGCCGCATCGCATCGATGCTGACAATTTTTCATCAATTCATCAAACGCCATGGCCAACAAGGATTTCACCGACCCCGTCCGCATGGAGAAGATCGTCTCGCTGTGCAAACGCCGCGGATTCATTTTCCAAGCGGGCGAACTTTACGGCGGCCTCAACGGCTGCTGGGACTTCGGGCCGCTCGGCGCCGAGCTCAAGCGCAACCTCAAGGACTACTGGTGGCGCAAGACCGTGCAGGAGCGCGACGATGTCGTCGGCATGGATGGCGCTATCCTCACGATGGAGCAGGTGCTCGTTTCCTCCGGCCATGTCGGTGGATTCAATGACCCGATGGTCGATTGCAAGACCTGCAAGGGCCGCTTCCGCGCGGACAACCTTGAATCATCGCAGTGCAAGGAAAAGCCCAGCGTTTGCCCTGGTCAGTCGCCGAAGTGCGAACTCACCGAACCGCGTCAGTTCAACCTGATGCTGCAAACCAACTTCGGCGCCACCGGCGAGCAGATCGCCTACCTTCGCCCGGAGACTGCGCAGTCGATTTTCGTGCAGTACAAAAATGTACTCGATTCCAGCCGCGTGAAGTTGCCCTTCGGCATCGCGCAGATCGGCAAGTCGTTCCGTAACGAGATCAACCCGCGCAACTACATCTTTCGCTCGCGTGAGTTTGAGCAAATGGAGATCGAGTACTTCTGTCATCCGGATGACGGCATGCGCCTCACCGACGAGTGGCTTGAGGAGCGCCTGAAGTTTTACGAGGAAATCGGCATCCCGCGTGCCAAGCTCCACATCCTCGATGTGCCCGATGGTGATCGTGCGTTCTATTCGAAGAAGACCTACGACATCGAATACGAATTCCCCTTCGGCATCCAAGAGCTCGAGGGTGTCGCTTACCGCACCGATTACGATCTCGGCGTGCACCAGAAGGGCGCGAACAAGCCGCTCGAATACTTCGACGAGGAGACCAAGCAGAAGTTTCTGCCGCATGTCGTCGAGCCTTCCGCCGGGTGCGACCGCGCCCTGCTCGCTCTCATCTGCGAGGCCTTCGACGAGGAGACGCTCACTGACGACAAAGGCAATGCCGATGTCCGCACGGTGATGCGCTTCAAGCCCGCAATGGCACCGGTGAAGGCCGCCATTTTCCCGCTGCTTAAAAAGAACGCCGAGCAAGTCGCGATCGCCAAGAGCATCCAGAAGAAACTCCAGGCATGGATGAATGTCGCCTACGACGACTCCGGCGCCGTCGGCCGCCGCTATCGCCGCCAAGACGAAATCGGCACGCCCTTCTGCATCACGGTCGACTTCGAAACGCTCGGCGAAGCCGGCGATGAAATCAAAAACACCGTCACCATCCGCCACCGCGATTCGATGGAACAAGAACGCCTGCCGATCGATGCCCTGCTGCCATGGCTGCTCGAGCGGGTGAGGTGAGGGGATGGTAGGAAGATTTACCGCAAAGCCGCAAAGGTCGCAAAGGAGCGCGGAGAAGGAAGAGTGATGGGTTATTGGATACTGGGGAATAGGCAGGGACCTTTGTCCCAAAGGTCCGGGTGGATGGGTTGCCGCTTCATCATGTGGCTGGATCATCTTGATCCAGTCCGTCCATGGAGCGTCTCGCTCCATGTTTTGAACAACCGAAGAATCCGCTGCCTCTGATCTAGCTTCTTCCGTCTGCTCTTGAAACTGACCACTTGAGCCTTGAAACTTCTTCCTCTGTCTTTTGCCAAATCGAAACGCGGAGGCGGGGAGAGCGCAGAGGGCTTCGCGGAAAAAAGTTGGAGGGCTTCGGTGCTCAGGGAATCAGCGTGTGATCCCGGGTCGCTCACTTGATTGAAATTTCCATGCCGCCCTCCAGCGAGGCCGTCGGCAGAAACATCCTAAGGCCTTTTGGGTTCACGCGAAGGAAGCCGTATTTGGCATAAAATTCGACGACTTCCTCATTTGCGGCATCCGCCACCAAGCCCACTCCGCCTGAGCGCACAATGGTCTCCCTCGCCAATTGACGCGCAGTGGCTATCAGCATGGATCCGATTCCTCTGCCCTGGGCGCTTTGCGCCACTGCCAATCGGCCCAACAATACCGCCGAGACCGCCTGCCTGGGTAAGCCTTTGGGGGCACCCGGCCATTCTTTCGCTTCGATGCTGATGCAGGACAATGAGAAATAACCGAGCACGGGTTTGGGCGTTCTGGCATTCATCTCCACCAACACGCGGGTCACGCTTATTCCCTTTTCCAAATGACCGCGGGCCGTCTCTCGAAGGTAGCGATCAACGGATTCGAGACCACTGAAGAATCCCGCTCTGTCGTGAGATCCGTCCAGAAGCTCAAGAGCGTATGACGACATGGCGGGCGGCGAGTTTTGCGGCTTTGAGCATCGCCTGATTTGGCTTGGGAGGTTTGGCAATGATCTCTGCCAATTTGACGGCCTCGTTGCGGGTCAGTTGCCAGTGAGATTCAGATTCGATGACGCGATCTGCTCGCTCTGCCACCGCATCTTGAATGAATGCCGAAACGGCAACCCCGCGCAAGGACGCCGCATACTCGATTTTCTCCGCCAGCCCTGCCGGAAAACGGGCGTTGATTCGCTTTGTGACCGATCCTGGCGGGCGACCTCGTTTGGCAACACTGGGTTTTGATTTGGTTTTCATGCGTGAAGTGTAATGCGCAAAGGCCATGCGACGCAAATTATTTTTTGGTGTCTCTAAGACACCGATTTTCAAATGGATTTTTATTTCTGGTCAATAGGGCAGGGACCTTTGTCCTCAAAGGCCCGCGAACATGGGCTGCCGCTTCGTCATGTAGCTGGATCATCCTGATCCAGGCCGTCCATGGAGCGTCCCGCTCCATGTTTTGAACAGCCGAAGAATCCGCTGCCTCTGGTCTAGCTTCTTCTGTCTTCGCGTCTTCTGTCATTTACCAAATCGAAACGCGGAGGCGGGGAGAGCGCAGTGGGCTTCGCAGAGAAGGATTTGGGGTCCTTATGGCTTGTCTCAATTCTCAAAAAAACTCCGCGCTTTTCTCCGCGCGCTCTGCATCTCTGCGTTTCGATGAAAAATCACCTCGAAAAATAATGCTTCAGCGCCTCGATCGCGCCGTGGGCGTGGATGCCTTGGGCGATGAGGCCGCCGGATGCGGAGATTTTGGCGTGGATCTCTGGCACGGAGTTGGCGGGGCAGGCGATCATGCCGGCGTGGGCGGCGTCGAGCATGTTGAGGTCGTTGTGGCTGTCGCCGATGGCAAAGCAGTTCGTGGCGGTGAGTTCGTAAAGCCTAGCGACTTCGCTGAGGCTGCTGCCTTTGTGGAAATCGCGGTGACCGAAGCGCAGGTAAATCGAGTTGCGCTGCCATGACAGATGGGGTTCTTCGCCGGCGAGTGGCGCGATGCGGCTGACGATCCATTCCATTTCTTCCACCGTGCGCGAGATGATGCCGGCCGGTTCGCCTTCCATGTCGATCCACTGCGCGCCGGTGTGTTCCTCGATGTCGTGGCGGATGCGTGTGAGCAATTTTTTGGCACGCTTGAACAATCGGAGGATTTCCTTCTCGCATTGTTTGTTCCATGGCGCGTGCGGCACCCAGCGTCCGAACTTGTTGGGAATGTAAATTTCGCGTTCGCGCGCGACGACCCAATCGGGGAGGAAGGGGAATCGGCTTTCGAGAAATCCTTCGATCATGTGCACCATCGAGCGCCCGGTGTTGATGCCCCAGCAGGCCTGATGCGTTTCGCGGATGCGTTGGATCAATTTAAAAAATTCCGGCGGGACCGGCGGGCTCGACGCGGGGTCGTGCAGAGTGCCATCGAAATCAAACGACAGAATCGCGGCTGGCTTGGTGAGCGCGGGAAGTGTCCTCATGCGATGGGCTGGTGGGGGACCAGTCGTGTGGTCTCACCCCGCACGGCGGAATTGGTACACGAGGACGGGATCGAACCGCCGACCGACCGGGTGTAAACCGGTTGCTCTACCGCTGAGCTACTCGTGCGTGGGTGCGCGCAAAAGATGCGAGGCACGCTGGCAGGGATCAAGCTCCGAATGTGCTCACAGTTTGACGAGTGCCATCTCAAAGATTGTGTCCCTTGGCACGCCTCTTATTTCGTATGGGCGCTGACATACTCCAAGGCAGCGTGGGCAAGCAGCCCTGAGCGGGTGTCACCTGTTTGCGATGCAAAGGAATCAATTTGCGCAAGAATTCGCTCGGGTAAGGTGATGTTGACGCGCTTGGCCTTCCCCGAAAGTTTGGACAAATCCACATCCACCAGCGCCCAGATGCCTGAGGCAAATTCCCGCTTTGCGCGGTAGTGCTCGATTGGCCTTCCTTGCGGGACGCTCTCGCCATCGATCAACAAGCCTTCCACATGGCACTCGATGGCTTCGATCGCATTGCCAAGTGCTTCGTCCGCGGTAGCGCCCGCAGAAAAGCATCCGGGCAGATCCGGAATGGTGACTCCGTAATCTGAATCGCGATCTTTGTGAATGACGACAGGGTATCTCATGGTTATTGCGGTGGCCAATCCCAACCAGCTTGGCGAAATATGTTCCTCAAAGTCCCCTTCGGGAGATCTTTCTTAGGATGAGGTACAGTGACTCTGCTTCCGCCGGTAGGGTGTTTGTATTGGTGGTGAGAGCCGCGAACATTGACCAACATCCAGCCTTCAAGCTTCAGTCTGCCGATGACATCTCGACTCGTCACCAATGCAGAGTACACACGGTGTGGATCGCGTCAAGGGGCGAAATTCGGCTCAGGATTTCACCAACGCCACCAGCACCGCTTTCTGTGCGTGGAGGCGGTTTTCGGCTTGTTGGAAAATCGTATCGGCGTGGAGTTCGAGGATTTCCTCGCTGATTTCTTTGCCGCGGTAGGCTGGCAGGCAGTGGAGCACGATGTGGTCCTCGGCGGCGTGGGCGAGTAAATCGGCATTCACTTGGAAGCCGGCGAATTCGAGTTCCTTTTCCTTTTGATCCTCCTGGCCCATCGAGAGCCAGACATCGGTGTTGATCGCATGCGCACCGCTGACCGCGACCTGCGGATCATTGCTGATCGAGACATTCGGTGCATCGAGTTGCGCGAGAAATTCCGCTGGCGGTTGGCAGGCTGGCGGTGAGGCCACGGCGAGTTCGAAGCCGAGGTGCTTGGCGGCCCACATCCACGAGCGGGTCATGTTGGAAAACCCGTCGCCGATGAATGCGATCTTGCGGTTTTCCCAGGTACCGAGTTTTTCGCGGATCGTGAGAAGGTCGGCGAGAATCTGACACGGGTGTTCGTCGTCGGTGAGCGCGTTGATCGTCGGGATGCCGGAGTAAGCAGCGAACTGCACGACATCGGATTGCGCGTAGGTGCGGATGACCGCGCCGTGGACCATGCGGCCGAGCACGCGTGCGGTGTCTTTGATGAGTTCGCCGCGGCCGAGCTGGATGTCGTTTTTGGAAAGAAACATCGGGAATCCTCCCAGCTCGCGGATGCCGACTTCGAAGGACACGCGGGTGCGCGTCGATGACTTCGTGAAAATCAGCGCCCATGTTTGGCCGGCGAGCGGTTGACCACCGCGTCCGCGCGTGGCTTTGAGGTGCGCGGCCGAATCAATCAGCCAGCCGATTTCGTCATCGCTGAGTTGTTCGATCGAAAGGAGGTTCTTCATGGTGAGGTGGTGTTATCGAATGGCGATCAAGCCTTCGCGCAGGATCGCGAGTGCGGCGTCGATTTCATCGGCGGTGACATTGAGTGGCGGGAGGAGGCGAATCGTGTTGGGTCCGGCCGGTGGCACCAGCAGGCCGAGTTCCATGAGTTTGCTTACGACCACCAACGCGGGCGTTTTGCCCTCGGGTGTCGGGATCAATGCCGGATCGAGCGCGACGCCTAGCAGCAATCCTTGGCCGCGGATTTCGGTGATGACCGGAAGTTTCCATGAAAGGATCGTTTCGCGGATGCGGGTCTCCATGCGGATCGCATGGCTTGCGAGATTTTGTTCGCGGATTTCCTTGAGCACCGCGAGCGAGGCTGCGCAGACGAGCGGGTTGCCACCGTAGGTTGAGCCGTGCGAGCCGGGACCCATCAGCGATGAAAGTGCGGTGCCATCGTTGTCGATCGCGCGATCGCTGAGCCAGAATGATCCGATCGGCACGCCGCCGCCCATGCCCTTGGCCCACGAGATGCCATCGGGTTCGACTTCGGGTGCGATCATGCGCCATGCCATCGCATCGCCGCAGCGGCAGAAGCCGGCTTGCACTTCATCGATGAACAAAAGCAGGTCGTGCTTTTTGCAAAGGGCCGCGACCGCGCGCAGGAATTCCGGCGTGGCGGTGTTGATGCCGCCCTCGCCTTGGATGGGTTCGAGCAATATCGCCGCCGTCTCCGGGCGCACGGCATTTTCGAGTGCCGCGATGTCGTTGTAAGGAAGATAGCGAAAGCCGGGAAGGAGCGGATCGAAGCCCTCCTGGATTTTTGCCTGACCGGTGGCCGACATCGAGCCAAGCGTGCGGCCGTGGAATGATTGCAGGAAAGTGAGCACTTCGTAGCGTGGCGAGCCATCCGCTTGCGGGCGTTTGTGGCCGAAGCGGCGAGCCGATTTGATGAGCCCATCGTTCGCTTCGGCGCCGGAGTTGGAGAAAAACACCTTGCCCGGTAAGCGCACATGGTGGGTGTTGATTTCCTCCGCGAGTTCCGCCTGCAGCGGGATCTGATAGAGGTTTGAGCAATGGATCAGTTTGCCAGCCTGCTCGCGGATCGCCTCGACCAAGCGCGGGTGGCAATGGCCGAGCGAACACACGGCGATGCCGGTGCAGAAATCGTAGTAATGTTTTCCCGCCGCATCCCAAAGGTGGCAACCCTCGCCACGCTCCGGCACAAGCGCGAATCGCCCGTAGGTGGGAAGGACATGCTGCTGGAACTGATCGGCGGTGGACATCGAAGTGGAGGACCATAGCGACCAACCCGCGATTGGCAAAGCGTGAAATGACTGCCCGTGGTGAGGCCGAAACACTGAGTTTGCCGACGATTCCGCTCGCGGGGACTGCCGTTTCCGATTGGAATCCGCCAGACGAATCCATTCATTCGACACGCATGCGACTCAAGCTCACCATCGCCTACGACGGACGCCCCTACAACGGCTGGCAATCGCAGGCCTGCGGCAACACCGTGCAGGACGTTATTCTGCGCGCGTTGGAAGAAGTGGCGAAACAAGCGATCAAGCTCCAAGGCTCCGGCCGCACCGATACCGGCGTGCACGCGCTTGGGCAGATCGCGCATTTTGATGCCCCCGCGGAGCTGACCATGAATGCGTACAATTGGGTGCCGGCGCTCAACACCAAATTGCCGGCAACCATTCGCATCATGGCCTGCGAGGAAGTGTCGCAGGATTTCCACAGCCGCTTTTCGGCGATCGGAAAAATTTATCACTACGACATCTGCACGGACCCCGTGCTGCCGCCCTTGAAGGCCGGGCTCGCATGGCATCTGCCGCGCGCACTTGATGCCGTTGAGTTGCAACGCGCGCTCGATCTCTTCATCGGTCGGCATGATTTCCATGCCTTCGCCGCTTATCGTGGCAACGAGCAAGCCGACATGGATTGGCATCGCACGATTCATCGCGCGGAGCTTGAGGCGCTCGCCGATGGTTATCGCATCACCTTTGTTGGCGACGGGTTTTTGTACAAAATGGTGAGGCTTCTCACTGGTGCTGCCGTGCACGCTGCACAAGGTCGCATGCGCATGGATGATCTCGCCGCGATGTTGGATCAGCCCCCCGGCCTGCCTTTGGGAAAATCACCCAACTGCGCACCAGCGGATGGCTTGTATTTGCAGGAGGTGCTTTATGTATGAGTTTTTTGAACCACTGATTTCACAGATTGACTGATTTTTGAGAATGGCAGATTCCGATACGATTTCATCTGTAAATCAGTAAAATCTGTGGTCATGTGAGAAGCCTGTGTTTGCAGAAAGTATTGTATGAAAGAGTTTCTTGAATCGGTTACTTCGTTCGACGGCGTGGGGCTTGGCCTTGCTTGGGCGATCACGGCTTGTTTGCTGATCGCTGGATTTGTGGGCTGCATCTTGCCCTTGGTGCCGGGTCATTTGCTTTTGCTGATGGCGGCGCTTGCGCATCGCTTGATGCTTGGAGCGGAGGACTCGGGTCTGACTTGGTGGTCTTTGGGTTTGTTGGCGCTGATGGCGATCATTTCGCAGTTGCTTGAGATGGCGAGTGGTGCGGCGGGTGCGAAACGATTTGGCAGCACGCGATGGGGAGTGATCGGCGCCCTGCTCGGTGGCGTGCTGGGGATGTTCTTCATGCCGATCGGCCTGCTGGCGGGTCCGCTGCTTGGCGCGATCATTTGCGAGCTCGTTTTTGCACGGGAGCAAATGGCGGCCGCATGGCGCTCGGGTCTGGGTTCGTTGGTTGGCACGCTCGCGGGGATGGGGATCAAGCTGATCTTTGGCATCGCGATGATCCTTTGGTTTTTCCTCGATGTGTTTTTCATCGGCTGAGGCCTGCATACGCGTGGGCGTTGCATCTTTTCCTTGGACTTCATCGCGAACGGGGGCATTCTCTCCCTTGCCGCTCCCCGGACGGTCGCAATTTCCGCGCAAGCGGGACTTGAGGAAAGTCCGGACACCACAGGGCAACGCGCCTCATGAAAGTGAGGGACGGGAACCGCGAGGAACCCGGACGGAAAGTGCAACAGGAAACATACCGCCGATGGCCCGCAAGGGCACAGGTAAGGGTGAAATGGTGGGGTAAGAGCCCACCGCGCCGAGGGCAACCGGAGCGGCATTGCAAACCCCGCGTGGTGCAAGACAGAACAGGGGAAGGGCTGCCCGCCCGTCAATCTCCGGGTATTAGTCGCACTCCGCGCAAGCGGGGCGCTTCGCTCCGGCGGAGTGAGAGAAATGACCGTACAGTACCGCGCGAGCGGGATGGACAGAATCCGGCTTACAGGGGAGCGGCAATTTTTTTCTTAAAGCATTTGGCCCAGTGGCGCAGGCCACTTCATTTCCGAACATGGCTTTCCATGAAGCGGCTTGATATCAGATTTGGTAGGGTATTCTGACATCAGGCCATTCTTGTTTCAAATCCTTGGTGTTGCGTGACACCAACATGCAGCCTTGGGTTCGGGCGCTTGCGTAAACGATCGCATCAGGAATTTTGAGGCGGTATTGCTTGCGGATCGAGATGGCTTCTTTGGCGATCTCGGCGGAGAGTTCCAGAATTTCAAAAGTTCCAAGAAAGCCCTGAATCGCATTTTCCTCGGAGGTGTTTTTTGCTCCCACCATGACCTCGATGTAGGAAATGACGCTGATCTGACGATTGCTGTAACGGGCGAGTTCTGCCTTCGCCGCATCAATCCCATTCAGGTAATCGATCAGGATGTTTGTATCGAAGACGACTTTCATCGGCTCTCCCATTCCCGGCGCAGATCGGCCTGATACTTGACGCCATCTTTCTTTCGCTGCTTCCAGATCCCGAAAGCAGCTTCTGCCGCTGGCGTGGATTTTGCCCGTAAAAATTCGGCAATTGCCTCACGGACAAGTGCGGCCCGGGACTTTTGATGGGTGGTTCCCATGCGGTCCAGCGATTCAATGAGTTGATCGGGGATATCAATGATGGTTCGCATGAGTGATATCATATATCGTCATCAGTCATATGCAAGCATTTTCAATGACCGCATTAGGGGGGATGCATCCCCCCAATAACTCATAACGAATAACCCATAACTTTTCCCCTCAATGTCCGTGGCCCTGCTGCTCCTGGATGTATTCCTGTTTGAGGCCCAAAGCTTCCGGCGCATGTAGGACCAGCATTTTCATGCGGGCGTCGCTGGGGACCTGTGAGCGGGTGGCTTTGGAAACGATCACCATCAGGAGGATCGCGGTCGGCACGGTCCAGATGGCGGGTTGCTCGGCGAGGATGCGCAGGAGCGGGTGCTCTTGCCAGAAGATCGAGAGCGCGTTGGGCGACCATGTCGTGCCGGCCTTGAGCGCGGCGGCTTGGCCGTTCTTGGCGATGATGTCGCTCACGCTGGTGAGTGAGACGCATGCCAGCGCGAGAACGCCGCCACCAAGCATGCCGGTGGCCGCGCCGCGCATCGTCATGCCGCGCCACCATGCGCTCATGAAGAGCAGCGGGAAATAACTGGCGGCGGCGATTGCAAAGGCCTGGCCGACCATGAAGTTGATATCGAGAAGCTCGACTTGCGTGCCGAGCAGCATCGCAAGACCGCCGACGACGATCGCAGAGATCTTGAACATGCGCATGCGTTGAGCAGGAGTGGAGTCGGGCTTGAGCATGCGGCCGTAGATGTCATGCGCGACGGCACTGGTCATCGAAACAAGCAGCCCGCTGAAGGTGCTCATGAATGCCGCGAAGGCTCCGGCGCAAGTGATCCCGCTCAGTATCGAGCCAAGGATGTTGCCTTTGCCGAGCAGGGTGGGGAGTTCGAGCACGACCTTATCAGGGCCCTTGGATCCCGTGGCGTTGTAGAGTTCCGGCATGAAATTTCTTCCCAGCACACCGAACACCGGCGGAAATACATAAAAAACGCCGATCAGGATCATCACCCACATCGTGGTTTTCTTGGCCGCAACACCGTCGGGGTTGGTGTAGAATCGCACGAGAATGTGAGGCAATCCTGCCGTGCCGCAAACGAGGGCGATGATGAGCGAGTAGGTGTAAATGAGCGAGAGCGGTCGGCTTTCTTCTTCCGAGAGGCCTGCGGCTTTGGCGGCCTTGGTGGTGAGCGGACCAAAGGGTGCGATCCATTGATCATCCTTCGGCGCTTTTTCCGGCAGTGGTTTGCGAGCGTGATCGCTTGCATCGATGCTGCGCTCGATGGCAGCTGGCGCGGCGGCATCATTGAGCGAAAGGTTTTTTCCGTATCCGCCATAGACCGAAAGCAGCACGAAGATCGGCAGCGAGATCGCAAACATTTTGATCCAATACTGCACCGCTTGCACCAGCGTGATGCCCTTCATGCCACCGAGTGCGACATTGAGTGTGATCACTGCGCCGACCACCACCACGCCGACCCAATACGGCAGACCGGGCAGGATGTAGGAAAGCGTGACGCCCGCGCCTTTCATTTGTGGCATCGTGTAAAAGAATCCGATGAAGAGCACGAAGCACACCGCGATGCGGCGGAACAGCGGCGAGTCAAAGCGGCCTTCGGCGAAATCCGGAATTGTGTACGCGCCGAAGCGGCGCAGGGGTCCGGCGATGAAGAGCAGCAGGAAAAGATAACCGCAGGCGTAGCATACCGGGTACCAAAGCGCATCGTAGCCAGCGGACATCACCATGCCGGCAATGCCCATGAAGCTTGCGGCGCTGAGGTACTCGCCGGAAATCGCTGAGGCATTCCAACCGACCGACACCGAGCGACCGGCGACGAAGAAATCGGAGGCCGACTTCGATGATTTGGCCGAACGAAAGCCCATCCAGATGGTGGCCACCACGGTGATGGCTGAAAGAGCGAGGATCCAGGGATTGATTTGTGAAAAGTCCATGATCGTTGAGGTGGGTTAGGAATTCTTGCGATTGGTTTCCTCGGCGAGTTTCACCTCAGCGGCTTCGAGGGCCATCGAGCGGGTGATGAACCAGCGGGCAATGATCCAGACATAGGGAAAGAACAGCACGCCGAGCACCAGCCAGCTCAAGGTGAAGCCGCCGACGCGTTGGGCCATGAAGTCGGGCACGAGGTAGTTGAGCAGCGGCAGCCCGAGCAAGAGCAGCAGAAAGGCTGAGGCGCAGGCGATGGAAAGGCGGAGCTGACGCTTCATCAGGCCTTGGAGGAATTCCTCGCTGTGAATGAAATCGTGGTGGTCTTGCGGGTCGGGTTGCATGGGTGATAGACGCTGTTTGAGGCCGAGTGACATGACATTCGGCGTATGGCATCAAGACATGAGCCCACGGCGTGTGCGTCAAGAACCATTTGGCCTGTCGGAGTCGGCGTGGATCGCTGGATGGATGTGTTGAAATTTGCGAATGCCAAACCGGCTCTTATCGCCTAGTCTGCGCCGCATGAGCCGACTCGCTCCATTCCTCGACCCGCAATGTGTTTCGCTCAAGGTCTGTGGCGTCACCAACGCGGCGGATGCGGAAAGGCTCGTTGAGCTCGGCGTCGATGCGATCGGCGTGAACTTCTGGCTGGGCTCGCCGCGCCATGTCTCAAGCAGCGAGGCTGGATGGCTCACCGCACTCGAAGGTCGCATTTTGCGCGTCGGGGTTTTTGTCAACGCGCCGCCCGAATTGCAGATCAGCCTCGTTCGCGAGGGTCTGCTTGATTTCGTGCAACTGCACGGCGATGAAACGCCGGCCGATGCCGAAGCGCTTCGCGAGGCCGGCATTCCGTTCATCAAGGCGCTCGGCGTGAAAACGCACGCCGATCTCGAACGCGTGGAAGATTTCGGCGCGGCGGCTGTCCTGCTCGATGCTCACGCGCCCGGCGTCTATGGCGGCACTGGCGAGACATTCGATTGGAACACCGCGCTTGATTTCAAATCAAAGCATCCGCAACTGCCGCTCATCCTCGCTGGCGGAATCAAGGCCGAGAACGCCGCGCGCGCCGCGGAAATGCTTCACCCCTCGGCGCTCGATGTCGCATCCGGCGCGGAGTCTTCGCCCGGCGTGAAGGACTTCGACAAAGTCAGCGCCATCCTGCGGGCCCTGAATCGCTGATCCATGTTCATCGACTCCCACTGCCATCTCGCGTCGCACCGCTTTTTGAAAGACGAAGTGCCGGGCTTGATCGATCGCGCGCTCGCGGTCGGCATCGACCGCATGGTGACGCTGGCGACTTGCCTCGACGATGTGCAGGCCAATCTTGAAATCGCCACCCATCCGGCCGTCCATGCCTGCATCGGCATCCATCCTTGCGATGTGCACCACGCTCCCGACGATGCGCCCGAGCAACTTGCCGCGTTTGTTTCCGACCCAAGGGTCTGCGCGATCGGCGAGACTGGCCTTGATTATTACCATCCCGCGCCCGAGGGGTGGACCGAGGGAAATTTCCGCCAGCGCCAGCGGGATTTTCTCGAGCGCCATTTTCAACTCGCCGCACAGGCCAGGCTCAATGTGGTGATCCACACGCGCGATGTCGACGGCCGCGGGTCATTTGAGGACGCCTTGGAAATCTACCGACGGCACCACAGCAGTGTCCGAGCGGTGTTCCATTGCTTTGCCGGATCTTGGCAAGAAGCCTCGCGTGTGATCGAGCTTGGCGGCCTAGTTTCCTTTGGCGGCGTGCTGACTTTCAAGAGCGCACAGGCGATCCGCGACATGCTGGCGAGCTGCCCAGTGGGCAGTTTCATGCTCGAGACCGATTCGCCCTACCTCGCGCCCGAACCGCATCGGGGTCAGCGCAATGAGCCGGCCTTTGTGCGTCATGTGGCTCAGGCGACAGCTTCACTGCGCGGTGAGTCGCCCGAAGAGCTGGCGCGTCATACCAACGAAGCAGCCGAACACTTTTTCCGTTTCCGCCCGAAATCTATTTGAATAAACGACCCGCCTCGTGGCGTTTCAAACTCGTGCGGCAATGCTCCGCATCCATTTCCAAACACCCGCCAAAACCATGATTCCGATCCGCATTCTTACCCCCGCGCTCTTTGTTGCCACGCTCGTTTCCTGTGGTTCGCGCCGCGCCGACATCTACGACACCCCTACGAGTTCCTTCGCTACCACGGACCAAGCGGCCACCACCGTCACTGATCCGGCAGGCGCCGTGTACGACGCACCCGCCGCATACGAAGACAACTCGATCAACCCCGCGTCATCCAACATCACGCCCGCCGCCTCCATTCCTTCGAGCGCGCCCGAGCCGAGCACGGCAATGACACCGCCACCTCCGCCTTCCAGTCCCTACGGCGCCGCCACCATTCACACCGTCGTGGCAGGCGACACGCTTTCAGGCATCAGCGCGAAGTACAATATTCCCGCCGCCTCGATCCGCCAGGCCAACCGCATGACCAATGATGTGGTCATCCTCGGCCGCAAGATGGTCATCCCACCCCGATAAATCCAGCCTCCGCGGGGCCTCGGCAAATCGCATGCCCGACCCATGGCATGCGTGCCGACACGCCCGCGCTTTGGGTCAAGAGGCGATAGAATAGCGGCCGATGTCATTCGGTTCGTATGCTCTGCGCATGAGATTTTCATCCGCATGGCGATCAGGACTCGGGAGATTTTTCTCACGCGATGTCTCTGCGTTCGCTGGCGCGTTGCGCGATCATCATTGTTGATTGCGCGTGCGCGATGAAAGCCGCGTGTGTCATTGCACGATACGCGACAACGATTTTGTTTTTTGACCGTTGATGTTTTGCCGGCGCTAGTGCCCCGGTTTTGAATCTACGATCCGCATCGTAATTTCGCGCGATTGGGGTCAAAATCGGGCTTGTAAACTTTTCTTAAAAATCTGCACATTTTAACTTGACCGATTTCTTAAATGTTAGTTTTA